>JADMIO011701088.1_pt1 | contig 67707 bp, 63 predicted proteins | sample 8958161 | NCBI WGS metagenome assembly JADMIO01 (sample SAMN16585339, study PRJNA669376) | soil metagenome | isolation source: Crop rotation soil | place: USA: Cullars Rotation, Alabama | collected 2011 | reverse complement strand
TATGGTGAAAGTTGGAACCTCTTACGTGCCGATCAGATTAAAACGAAAGGCCCAGTCTTTCGACTGAGCCTTTCGTTTTATTTGACCATGTTGGTATGATTTAAATTAATACGACTCACTATAGGGTCAGTGCGGCCGCGACTTCAAGTCACGTGAATTCCAAGCTTCGGATCCCACTGTGCTGGAAAGATGAGGCGTCTCTGTTCGCACCTCGGAGATTGCTCTCGATGGGAATTACCCACTACCCTTTCCAGCCCTAATTTTACCGACGAAAATATCGCCAACCGATACATACCACTTGCTGTATATTGCAATGGTGCCGACTGGTCCGAAGAGGACCGGGCTATTTGCCCACGTCGGCACCGGTATGTCACCGGCAAAATTAGAGCTGGACGAGTGTCCGGACTTTCCTCTGTCACACCAATTGAGGATATGAGCGTCGCTCACATTTAAAACCTTTTTCGGAGAGATTGTTCGGAGTAAGGGAAAGCCTTGGTCGAGATTAAAAGTCCCCAAATCCCATCCTCAATTGGTGTGGCAGCGATAGTCTGATCTGCTTTGAAAAGGAACGCGAAATCACTTCATTCAAACACACTTCTCTGTCTCTGTCAATAGAGAGCATGAACTAGGAGAGGCGCAACCGAAGACCAAGGCGCGCCTGGGCTCCCTCCACTATAGCATCAAAAGTCTGGTCCATTTCTTCACTTTTGATAGTCCGATCGGGAAGCCCAAACGCGAGATGAAAGGCAAAACTTCCCTCCTCGCCCTCAATATACCGGTCAAAAAGTTCGGCCGACACCAGAAGGGGTCCACCCATTTCTTTCAAAAGAGCTTCGACTTCGGCGTAGAGAACCTTTTTCGGTCCGATGAGAGAGATGTCCCGATAGGCGTAGGGAAAACGCTGGAGCGGAACAAAAGTTTTCTCGGGGAAAGAAAGAGAGGCCAGGATTTCTCCATCGAGTTCCGCGAGAGCCACTCCACCTTTGAGATGAAGTGTGTCGCTCGTAACTGGGTGGAGTTCTCCCACATAACCCACGGTTTTTCCATCAAGAGAGAGGACGGCACTCTGAGTGGGATGAAAGAGCGGAGGAGTTTCAGCGAGAGCACTCGACTCGGCTCTCACGCCCAGTGATTCGAAGAGGTTCTCGAGATACCCTTTGAGAATTGAAAAAGGAGCTTCGGTTTTCACGAGAGGCCTATACACAAGAAGGCTGAGTTTTTTTCTCTCGAGCGGGGCACTTTTTCCTTTTTCAAAGACACTCCCCCATTCAAATAATGAGAAGGTTTCAAAGTAGCGCGCATTGCCTTCGGCCTGGAGCACCAGATTGGGAAGGAGTGAAGTGCGGAGAAAAGCCTGGTCGGAATTGGTCGGGTTCTCGAGTGAAAGATGCGAAGAGAGAGGGGCACCTGATTCCTTGGCACAGTTTTCATTGTAAAAAGAATAAGAAAGGGTTTCATCAAAACCCAGGCTGGCGAGTTTTGTCTTGAGAGAATGCTCAAATTGTTTTTGTTCTGAAAAAGGAGTGGGGACGAGAGGGAGAAGCGGTGAGATCGAAGGGAGAGCCTCGTAGCCGCGCAGTCTTCCGATCTCTTCAACCAAATCCCACGCGTCTTGAAGATCAGGCCGCCACCCAGGAACCGTCACTTCCAATTCTTTTTTATTGGCAATTTTCTTCACCGAGAGTCCCAGAAGAGCCAAATACTGCACCATTTCAAAAAGCGGTACATTCACTCCGAGCATCTTCTCTACCAATGCCTGGGGAAGAGAAATTTTTACGACTTTAGTTTTTCCTCGGGCAAAACTCCGACTCCCGACATAGCGAGCCTCACCTCTATCCTGGAAAAGACGGATGAGTTCCCCTTCCACCGAAGCTCCTCGATCGAGATCCAGACCACGTTCAAAACGGAAACTCGCGTCGGAGAGAAGATTGAGTCGTTTTCTTGTTTTCCGAATAGTTTGCGCATCAAAATGGGCGATCTCCACCACGATTTTTTTGGTTTTTTCGGTCACGGCCGTAGCCATCCCTCCCATAATCCCCGCCAGGGCTATCGCCTTTTTGCTATCCGCAATGACAATGTCTTCTTTGCCGAGCGTTACCGTTTTCCCATCCAAAAGAGTCAGTTTTTCATGGGGCTTGGCCATGCGGACAACGACTCCCCCGCGTCCGATTTTTTCTGCATCAAAAGCATGGGTCGGTTGGCCTGTTTCGAGCATGAGATAGTTCGTGAGATCTACCACTCTATTGACGGAGCGCAAGCCCGAAACGAGAAGACGGACCTTGATGCTCAGATCTGATTCGGCTAGAGCGATATCATCGAAGGCCACCAATGTATAACGCGCACAGTTTTCCGTCATCACTTTGATCGCGGGCACTTTGGTTGATTTTTTGACACGTGCGAGAGATTTTTTGTTCATGACAAAAGCCGCTTCAACTCCTTCGAGCGCGGCAATCTCATGGGCCAAACCTCGATAGGAGAGCGCGTCACAGCTTCGATCAGGAAGGATTTTGACATCGAGAATCACGTCATCGAGTCCTGCAAAGGAAACGAAAGATTTTCCAATGGGAGCATTTTTATCAAGAACAAGAATCCCCTTGTGACTTGTCCCGAGGCCAAGCTCGCGCTCGGAACAAATCATGCCTTGAGACGGTACGCCTCGGAGTTCTGTCTCCTCTATCACACTTCCATCGGGAAGTTTGCCTCCCGGAAGAATCACAGCCACCTTTTGGCCGACTGCTACATTGGGGGCGCCGCAGACGATAGTGTGCGTTTTGTTTTTTCCCACTTCAACGGTGGCCACTCGAAGGCGATCCGCATTGGGGTGCTTCGCCAGTTTCAATACTTTCCCGATCACCACATTTTCAAGTCCATGGGCATACGGAGTGATTGATTCCACTTCAAAAGCATGTGTCAAAAGAAGCTCGGCCAGTTTTTCAGGCGAGCGTTTTGTGCCAGAGAGTTCCCGAAGCCAATGATAGGAAAAAAGCATACGCTAGAATTGTCGAATAAAACGCAAGTCTCCGCTCATAAACAAGCGCACATCATTGATTTGATATTTCATCATCGCAAGTCGCGAGAGGCCAAATCCCCACGCAAAACCCTGATACTTGCCGCGGGGATAGCCAGCGGCTTGGAACACTTTTTGATGGACCATACCCGCTCCACCGATTTCGAGCCACCCACTCCCCTTGCAGGCCGAGCAGCCTTCACCGCGACAGAGAATACAGTTGATATCAAATTCGAAACTGGGTTCCGTAAAAGGAAAGAAACTCGGCCGAAGACGAACGGCGATTTTTCGTCCGAAGAAAGCGGAGAAAAATTGTTCAGCAATATATTTGAAATGAGCGACCGAGACATTCGTCCCTACCATGAGACACTCGAATTGATGAGCGTTGGTCTCGTGAGAGGCGTCCGTGGCTTCGTTCCGAAAGAAACGGCCCGGTACAATAATCCGAAACGGTGGTTTATGCGTTTCCATGTAACGGATCTGCACCGGTGAAGTATGCGTGCGTAATACGTATTTATCTTTTCCAAATTTACCATCCACCCAAAACGTATCCTGCATATCGCGGGCGGGATGATTCTTGGGAAAATTAAGCGCATCAAAGTTGTACCATTCGCTCTCTACTTCGGGGCCATCCGCCACAGCAAACCCCATAGAAACAAAAATGTCTTCAATTCTCGCTTGCACCTGGGTGATGGGGTGAAGATGCCCGAGAGGAAATTTCTTCCCCGGGAGCGTGACATCAATCCGTTCTTCTTCCCACGCGGTTGGCGAAGAAAGAAGGGCCGCTGAACGCTCTCCGTAGGCTCGCTCCAGCATCGCTCGCGTTTCATTGGCGAGAGAACCGATCTTTTTTCGTTCTTCTGGCGAGAGATTCTTGAGATCCTTCAAGATTTGATTGAACTCACTTTTTCGGCTCAAATATGAATTTTCCCAGGTTTTGAGCTGGGCCGCGTCAGCACACTGTGCAAGCTCTTCCAGGGCTCGCGTTCGAATCCCGACAATTTTCTCTTCAAGCATGCCCTCATTCTATCCAATCCTCTCTTCTCGGTCAAAACATCTAAAAAACGATACGAAAGAAGTCTTTTTTTCCCACCTTCACAACGGCGTCTTCGTATTCAGGTTCCACAAGCGCTGCCCAACTTTTGACTTTTTCTCCATTGACCTCAACTCCGCCTTGCTCTATTTTGCGCCTCGCCTCTCCTTTGCTCTTGGCCACTCCGGCAGAAACAATCACATCCATGAGCATCTTGCCTGTCTCGGTACGAACCGTTTGAATATTTTCCGGTACTCGTCCCTCTGAAAAAGTTTGAATAAAATATTTTTCGGCCTCTTCGGCCGCATCTTTGCCGTGGTAGAGCTCGACTATTGCTTTGCCGAGTTTGAGTTTGGCATCGCGGGGATTGTTCGTCTTTATTTCTTGTTCAATCATTCGAATCTCGTCCATGGGAATTCGCGTGCAGTGAATGAAATAGGAAAGAATGAGGTCGTCCGGAATACTCATAATTTTTCCGAACATATCGTTGGGTGCATCATTTAAGTTGATCGTATTTCCCCAACTCGAGCTCATCTTCCGTCCATCCGTCCCGAGAATGAGATTGGTCATGAGAATATCTTGGGGCTCCATCGCATGCGATTTTTGAAGTGTCCGGCCGGCCAAGAGATTAAAACGCTGATCCGTCCCGCCCAGTTCAACATCGGCCTTCACTTCGAGGCTATCTACTCCCTGAAAAACTGGATAGAGCATCTCGCGCAACGAAACTCGTTTCCCTTCATCGAGACGCTTCTGGATATTTTCCCTTGCTATAAATTCGGCTACAGAGAAACTGTCAGCAAATTGGCCGATTTCCGCCGCGTTCATCTTCTCGAACCACTTCGAATTGTATTCAATTTCTGTTTTTCCCTTATCCAGAATTTTGTAAGCCTGCTCGAGATAAGTTTCCATGTTTCCTTTCACCAAATCTTTGGAAAGCATGGGACGCTCACTGTCTTTGTCCGAGGTATCACCGATTTGACCGGTAAAGTCGCCCACAATGAAAATAACCGTGTGGCCGAGGTCTTGAAAATCACGAAGTTTGAGAAGTGGGACGGAACGCCCGAGATGGAGATTGGGGCTCGTGGGATCAATACCCAGCTTTACCCGAAGGGATTTCCCTTCGAGCAAACGCCTTTTCAAGTGTTCACGGTCAATCACCTCGGCCACTCCTCGCGCTAGCAGCTCTTCAATTTTTTGTTCATTCGTCATAAACCTATTTTACCACCCTGTCTCGCTATATATCACTCCCTTCCGTATATTTTCCAAAACTTCACGTATATAAGGAATGGTGTTTAGCGGAAGATGAGACAAGGGAAACCAAGAGAGATCGTCACATTTGTCGGGCTCAGTATTCTCTACCTCTCCTGTCCAGTTTTCTACCGAAAAGAAAACGTCGACACGATTGGAAGAGTCTAAATCGCTTGTACGATGCATGAGGTGAACAACTCGCGCGTTCTTTTCTTCAAAATTCAGCCCAATTTCTTCACGTACCTCACGTAGAAATCCATGGGTAAAGCTTTCTCCGTTTTCTACATGCCCCGCTGGAAGCCCATATTCACCATCGTGATATCCCGTGTTGATGCGTCGTCCGAGAAGAACCTCTTTTCCTCCTTTTCCATCTCGCAGAAGAATAAGATAGGAAGCAAGATATGCGATGGGTGGATGGTAGGTCATATGATTTCTAAATCCCCAGTCGGCGTTTGGCGAGGCGGTATTGATCGTCAGAGAGCTGGCCAGATTTTTTGAGAGCATCGAGTTGGGCCATGATTTCTCCCTTGTGTTTTTCCACATTTTTAGGTGTCATGGCTTTTTCCATAAACATTTTTTGTTTCTCCGGTGACATAGAGAGGACACGCTTGGTCATATAGCGCTGGACGACATTCAAATTTCCCACCCCCGGCATAGACTCAATCTTCTCTTGGAGTTTGGCTTCTTTCTCTTTTTCCTTCTCTGTTTTTTTCTTGAATGGATTCCACATACTATTTCTTCAAATTCATTTTATACCGACTGACAAGGAGAGCCGAGGCGACATAGATCGATGAGTACGTCCCGAAGACAACGCCGACGAGAAGGGCCCCGGCAAAAGAACGCGTGCTCTCCCCCCCAAAGAGCACGATCGCAATGAGAACGATAATAACCGTAAGCGAAGTATTGATCGAGCGGCCGAGCGTTTCATTGAGCGAGCGGTTGACGATACCTTCGAAATCTTCTTTGGAACGTGAACGGACCAGATTTTCACGGACTCGATCATAGACGACGATGGTGTCATTCACCGAGTACCCCAAGATAGTGAGAAGGGCCGCGATAAACGGGACACCCACTTCCACATTGTAGAAATGGCCGAGCACCGCAAAAACACCGATGGTGATGATAATATCGTGGGCGAGGGCGATCACCGCACCCGTTCCATATTCCCAGCTCTTGATGGGGTAGCTCACGCGACGAAAGGCCCAAGCGATATAGAGCGCAATGCCGAGAATAGAGAGGAGCACGCCCATAAAGGCATTTTTCTTGATCTGACTCGAGACCGATCCACCGATAAAGTCCGTGCGAAGGAGTGAAACGGCAGGATCTATCGTTTTCAGTTTCCCGAGTACCTCATCGTTAGCCTTGTCATCGGAGGCGAGATAGCGGAGGAGTATTCCCGAGTTTTCGGTCGGTTGTATGGTGAGACTTTGGAGATTGAGAGGCTTCAAAACCTCTTCAATGGCGGAAGGGGTTGGGTATTTGTCAACCGCGAAGCGTACTTCCATGAGAGTGCCGCCTTTGAAGTCAATTCCCAAACGCAGTCCCCAATGAAGAGTCACTACGAGACTGACGAGCGTAAGAATGGCCGAGAACCAGTAGGCGTATTTTCTTTTTTGGATGATGGCCAGCATATTAGTTTCTGGATAAATCGCTTACGTCTTTGGGCGAAGAGAGAAGCCACGGATACTTTTCGGCCCAGGCGCCGACGAGAAAATCGACACTCGTTCGGACGAGGACCACGGCTGTAAAAAGAGAAAGCAACACTCCGAGCGCGAGGATAATGGCAAACCCTTTTACAAAGCCTGTCCCGAGACCGATGAGAATAATGGTTGTGATAAGGGTGGAGAAATGCCCGTCTCGAATCGATGGCCAAGCGCGTCGAAAACCTTCGGAGAGAGCGGTGTAAATGTTTTTTCCATAGGCGATTTCTTCGCGTGTACGCTCAAAGATGAGCACGTTGGCATCGACGGCGATACCGATCGAGAGGACAAAACCAGCAATCCCCGAGAGCGTGAGCGTGATGGGGAAGCTCGTAAAGCCCGAAAGTTTGAAAAGGGTGACGAGCATGGCTGTGTAGAGAAGGAGGGCCAACACCGCCACCAGTCCCAGAAATCGATAGAAAAAAATCATGAAAATCGAAACGGCAATGAGACCGATGATACCGGCTCGCACACTTTCATGGAGAGCGCTTTCACCGAGTGAAGCATCGACGCTCTGTTGACCTACGAGAGTGATGGGGACGGGAAGGGCGCCTTCATTGAAGCGTTTGACGAGAGCTGTCGCCGAAGCCAGGGTGAAGTTCCCCGTGATTACGGCTTGACCATTCAAGATTTCACTTTGGACGGTGGGTTCGCTAATAATTTCTCCGTCAAGGAAAATGGCAACCGGTTTTCCTATGTCGCGCTTGGTAATATCCGCAAAAAGTTTGGATCCTTCTCCATCAAAACGGAGAGCGATCTGGGGCGCACCGACGCCCTGTGAGCGATAATCAACCGAAGCGTCCGTCAGATTCTTTCCGGAGAGCCCGGTGGCTTTGAATGCGATCGTCGGCACCTCGTCAAGCGTAAGTTTCGGCAGGAGAATGTGAGCAATGTCCACTTCTTTATTATCTCCCTCTCCCCGTTCATCGATCTTTTTCAAAATATGCCAGCCAAACTGGGATTCGACAATTTTCGGGTAGATTGTTCCTTTTTGAAAAGTGGGATCAAAAGCGGCGTCATCAAACTCTTTGACATATTGGCCTTTTTTGGAAAATCCCAAGTCTCCACCATTCTGATTGGAACCCGGGTCTTGGCTCCAGGTTTTGGCCATCTCAGCAAAATCAGCGCCATTTTTCACTTTGTCGAAAACTACTTGAGCGGCCTCATGTGACTTTTCATTTTCAGCGTCAAGTTTCGCTTGTGCATCGGGATCGGGTTCACGAAATTCAAGAAAGGGTGTTTCTTTCAGCATTTTCTTGGCCTGCTCAATGTCTTTGACACCCGGGAGCTCCACAATAATTCTGTGCTCATTCCCCGCCTGAGAGAGTTGAACGAGGGGCTCACCCACACCAAACGCGTTCACCCGCCGCTCGATGACCGCCTCGGCCGCGTTGAGGGCATCAGCAACTTTCCCGGCTGGAACATCCGTAGTATCAGCTTTGTATTCGAGATGAATCCCGCCCTGAAGATCGAGACCCAAATTTATTTTGGCTCGATTAAAAAAATTCTCGCCCTTGGGCCAGAAAAAAAGCGCATGGGGATAGGCAAAAACTCCACACAAGAGCCCAAGGAGAACGACTCCCGCAAATTGAAGGCGGATTTTTTGTGCTGGTCGCATGGGGCAAAGTATACTCTCGAGGAGAGGAAAGAGCAATACTAAGCCATTTTTAAGTCTTTTTCTTCCTCCAGATGCTCTCTCAGGGCCGTCGCGTAAGGAATTCTTTCCTCGGGCAGAGAAACAAAAACCTGTTCCTTATCATCTGAAAATCTTTGTTCGGAAAAAACAGGAAAGATGTGGAGATGGTAGTGGAAGGCGTGCTGGCCAGCGGCTGAACCATTGTTTTGAACAATTTTAATACCATCGCATTCCCGTACCTCTTTCACTGCCAAAGAAAGCTTTTTGGCCACTACCATAATATGCTTCGCAACTGCATCGGGAAGCTCAAAAAAGTTTTCAAAATGCTTGTTTGGTACCACAATCGGATGACCAGGGCTACTTTTGACAAACTTGGAACCAATAAGAGCTGTAACTAGATCGTCCCGATACACAATATCGGCTTGTTTGATCATCGTCATCTCCCCTTCAATTCCATTGAGAGCGGGACAAATCGGACAAATATAGTTTTCAGGCGCTTGATTATACATATTCTCTCTGGCAAAAGCAAAATCTTAGATGTTCTTTTCCATATCGTCGAAAACCGCTTCAATATTGTGACCGTCTGGATCAAACACAAAAGCAGCGTAATAGCCAGCGTGGTATTCTGGACGATATCCTGGTGCACCATTGTCTTTCCCTTCAGCTTCTAATGCGTTTTTATGAAATTCATCTACGCTCTCTTTATTCGTTGCTGTAAAAGCGAGGCAAGTGAATGAGTGCTCATTGATTTCGGTATTATCTTGGATCAACCAGAAATCTCTTTGCCCTTCGATATCTTCAATCCCAAAGCCAGCCCGGTTTTCTGTGGTCTTGAACAAGCGATATCCCAGGGGCGCAAGGGCTTTCGAAAAAAAAGCCTTACTTTCTTCCAAGTCCCGAACTCGCAGAGTGATGTGATTCAACATAAAATAATTATGTATTAAAGACGTGGAATGGGCCCTTCCCTACTATGGACACTCTTTCTCCGTCTACTACTACCGCTGATTGGTCACCTAGGGCATAAATTTTTCCTGGAATTTCTTTAGCCCGCTTTATGAGATAGTGAGCGCTTGCCTTGGGAAATTCAGGAGTATTAAAATGCGGACGGTTATAAAAATTTACTAGGTTTAATCCTTTTTTGCTGTAAAATTTCGGGTCTTCATATTTGAAAGGTGGATTATGATCACTACTCAGTGCAATAGTAGGGGCAGCTACGATACTGCCGGCGCTAATGCCAGCATACACCCGGGTTTTGAGAAGATTGGGAAGCAATTTGATCAATCCTGATTTCCGGAACCAATAGATAAGATGGACCGTGTTTCCTCCTCCAAAAAAAAGAACGTCCGCTTTCTTGAGTCGCGGCAACCAAACAGTCCTGGGAAGAGCAGAAATATCAACCAGATCGATTGATTTGAATTTCTGTTTTCTCAAATTATTCAAGTCGTTAATTAACCAGTCCTTATCACCGCTCTCAGCATTGGCTGAGGTGGGAATGAAAGCGACATGCGTAGCACTGGCCGGTTTCCCCGCTAAACGAAGCAGGGCTTGAGCAATCGCCTTATTGGAGAGTCCATTCGAAGTAAGGAGAAGTTTCATAATTGTGATCAAATTATACACCCCTATGCCCGACCCATTCGTTCAGTCAGGCGCTTCAGAATACGTGTGACGGCTTTCTCGAGTTTCTTCTCATAGGCCTCAAAGTCTTTGATCGGAGTAAGTTTGTTTTTTTCAATAAGATAGATTCGATCAAGAGAAAGACGCGAGAGAAATGTCCGGTCATGGGTCACGAGGAGTATCGTACCCTTATATTTGGTGAGGGCTTCTTCGAGCGCCTCAATTGCTTCGAGATCAAGATGATTGGTCGGTTCATCGAGAACGAGCACCGTACTCCCCTTTTCCACCAGCGTGGCCAAGATAAATCTGACCCGCTCTCCGGGCGAGAGGTCGCCAATTTTGGTTTCGGCAAATTCTGGCGTGAATTGAAATTGCGCAAGGAGGAGGAGTACATGCTCGCGTTCAAACGACTTGAGATGCTTGGCAAAATATTGAAGCGGCGTCAGATCGCGTGGGATATTTTCATGGGCCTGCATGAGATCGCCAAATTTGACACTCGGGGAGCGGATGATTTTCCCAGAAAGCGGTTTCAATTTTCCGCTTATTGTTTTGAGAAGCGTCGATTTCCCCGCGCCATTGGTACCGAGAAAAGCGATTGTCTTGCCAAAAGGAAAATTGAGGGTGAGAGGGAGTGTCGAAAAGCCTTTTTTGTAGCCCGCCTTCACTTTCTCCAGCTTGATGGCCGTTTTTCCAGCAATTTTCTCCAGAGTAAGATTGAATTCCAAAATTTTTCTATCGAGTGGCCGGTCAAAGGTATTCAAACGCTCCACCCGAGTTTCAAAGGCACGCATCGTCGCACCATGTTTCTGTGCGGAGCGATTGATTTTGTAACCACGCCCCATTTTGTCATTGTCCCGCCATTTTTTTTCTTTGGCTTTTACAATCCAGCTCGCTTTTTGTTCGCGTGATTCCGTGACACGGACTTTTTCGCTCTCTTGGGCGGCGTACGCTTCTCGATGGCGACGAACCGCCCGAGCCTTCATCTCGGCATAGAGAGACCAATTGCCTGAAAAAATTTCGGCTTTCCTTTTTTGAAAATCAATTTCAATCACCTTCTCAACCACGCGATCCATGAATTTCCGATCATGAGAAGCAACGAGGAGGGTGGTATGCGAGCGCACGAGATAGGCCTCCAGCCAGAGGAGGGCCGGGAGATCGAGATTGTTGGTCGGTTCATCAAGAAGGAGAAGATCCACACCGCGCATGAGAACCCCCACGAGGGCGAGCTTGCGTTTTTCACCACCCGAGAGGGTAGTCACCGAGTGGGAGAGATTGAGATGGGAGAGAAGAAGACCGTCCAAGAATGTTTTGGCTCGATTTTCGAAAGCAAAGCCGCCAAGACGTTCCAACTCACTCTGGAGGGCGTCATACTTCTGTTGCGAAAGTTTCACATGGAGAGTGGGTTCGAGTTTTTTCATTTCTCTTTCGATATGAGCCACTCCACTCGCTCGATGGAGAAAGTCGCGAATACTCTCCCTTTCTTCCCCTTCTGTTTCTTGAGGGAGATAGCCCACGAGAGCGTTTTTTTTGAGCTCGAGCTCTCCGCGATCCGCGGTTTCAAGTCCAGCAATGATTTTGAGCAGAGTCGATTTCCCGGCGCCGTTCTGCCCAACGAGAGCCACCCGCTGTCCATCGCCAAGAGAAAAAGAGACGCCGTCGAGAACGCGTCGTGTCCCAAAATTCTTTTTGATATTCCGGAGGGTGAGCATATATATTTACAAACTAAAACTCTACCCTGTTTTTGGCAAAAGATCAAGAGTTAGGCCTTCTCTCTCTCAAGGTAGGCTTCTGTCTCTCGGAGCATGCGTCGCGCATTGGCATAGGTCACTTTCTCCAAGGCCTCTTCGTACGACAGCCACACAAATTCGGTGTGTTCATGCGAGAGAGCAATCATTGCGTCAAAGACCTCCACGGGAAACATGAAGACCTCTTTAAAAATCCAATAGCCCTTCCCTTCCCGCTTCCGCCGTTCCCGTTCTTTGGTGCGAGCTACATAAAAAAAACGGGACGTGAATTGCTGATCAAAAAACTGCATAGCGGTAATGCCTGTCTCTTCGGTAATTTCGCGTCGGGCTGCCTCCTTGAGCGTTTCCTTACCTTCGACATGGCCCCGCGCATAATCAAAATGACCACTCGGATAACGAATGAGAAGATACTGGCGTTTCCCCGAATTTTCGAAGAAAATAATTCCACCAGCCGAAATATCCCACTCGACAGGAAAACCGAGAGAGAAAAGGAGCCGGAAAAGCCACTTTTTTACTGGAAGGCGTATCATGACCATGTCAGTGTACAGGAAAAGAAAGGGTTGATAAAGTAAAAAGGCACGTCTTCTCTTCACTTTTCAGTATGGCCATCCCCAAAAAACTTCTCGGCGTTTTTAAATGGTTTGTCCGACAAAGTGCCTGGCTTGTGCTTCTCATTTCGCTTGGCCTTATCGTGGGAGGATTGGCTATTTATTTTTTTGATACCGGTACCAATCTCGATCTCGGGAGTCACCCCCTCAAGGAAAGTTCCGTTCTCTATGACCGCACCGGGACGGTACCGCTCTATACCATTTATGGCGAAGAAAATCGTCATGTCATCCCGCATGCTGAAATCCCGCTCATCATGCGTCAGGCGACCATTGCTTCCGAAGACGCTCATTTTTACAATCATCCCGGTGTAGACGTCATGGCAATTCTCCGCGCCGCTTTTGTGAATGTCGAGCGCAATGAAATTCAACAAGGAGCTTCAACGATTACACAACAGTTGGCGCGTTCGCTTTTCCTCACTCGCGAAAAAACATGGGTAAGAAAAGTACGCGAAATTATTTTGGCCATTCGAATCGAGAGTCAGCTCACCAAAGATCAAATCCTCGATCTCTATCTCAATGATATTCCCTATGGCTCGAACGCCTACGGAGTGGAAGCAGCCGCCCAAACCTTCTTTGGGAAAAGCGCCAAAAACCTGAGTCTGGATGAAGCAGTCGTCCTAGCCGCTCTTCCCAATGCCCCGTCGCTCCTATCACCCTACAACGGGAGCCGTGAAGAACTCATCAAACGCAAGGACAATATCCTCGACAAGATGTATTCACTCGGATTTATTACCCAGAGCGATCGCGATGCCGCCAAGGGTGAAAAGACTTTGGCCAAAATAGCGCCCCTCGAACGAAAAATCATCGCCCCACATTTTGTTTTCTATGTGCGGAAGAAACTCGAAGACCTCTACGGCAACGATCGGTTGGAGTCAGATGGATTGAAAATTATCACGACTATTGATCTGGGCCTTGAGAAAAAAGCTGAGGAGATCTTGGCCGCCGGGGTCAAGAAAAATCTCGCTCGCGGAGCCACCAACGGCGCGCTCGTTATGATCGATCCCAAGACGGGAGATGTTCTGGCTATGGTCGGCAGCCGTGATTATTTTGACACGACCATTGATGGCCAAGTGAATGTGGCTATTCAAAATCGGCAGCCTGGATCGAGTTTCAAACCCTTTGTCTATGCAACGGCTTTTACTGAAGGGTTCCAGCCCGAAACTCCTATTTATGATGTGCCTATTAATTTTGGGCCAGATGGATCCGGGAAAGACTATATCCCCAACGACTATGATGGACAGTTCCGAGGACGCCTCATCATGCGAGAGAGTCTCGCGCAGTCTCTCAACATACCGGCCGTCACAACACTCTATCTCGCTGGGCTGCAGAACACTATCGATCTCGCCACGCGCATGGGTATTACCACCCTCACCGATCCCAAGCGCTACGGTCTGGCCCTTGCCCTCGGTGGAGCAGAGGTAAAACTCGTTGATATGGTGAGTGCCTTTGGTGTTTTTGGACAAGAAGGTATCCGCCATCCAGCCGAAGCCATCGTATCGGTTATGGATCGCGACGGTCAGAATCTCTCACCGCGAAATACCACTGGCCAAGCTGTACTGGATCCCGAGGTAGCCAGAAAAATTAATTCTATTTTGTCCGACAATAAAGCCCGCACGCCCATCTTTGGACCAAAGAGTCCGCTCGCCTACCCAGACGGCGGGGTCGCCGCCAAAACGGGCACGACTCAAAATTTCCGCGATGCCTGGACAGTCGGCTACACCACTTCCGTGGCCGTCGGTGTCTGGGCAGGAAACAATGACAATGCCCCGATGAATGATGGCTCGGATGGAGTCTTCACGGCCGCTCCGATTTGGCGGGCCTTTATGGATAGTGTGCTCCCCGATTACCCACCTACGCCCTTTTCTCCGTATACGCCAGTGGTGAAAGCAGAGGAGGCGCTCGCCCCGCTCGATGTCGCACCTGTCCTTGTGTATATTGATAAAAAAACCGGTCGAGAAATCTCACCGGAAAAAGCCAAGAAACGCGGGAAAAATAAAGTGGATGTGTTCTACAACACCCCCGCCGGACAAATCCCGGCCGAGCGAGAAGATGGACACTATGCCTACACCCCTCACTCGATCCAAGATTTGAACGCTATCTACTTCCCCAATGGGCGCTAAGGAAAATGGTTAGCGACGGTTGGCGATATGAAGACCAACCCACGCGAGAGTTCCAGCGATGAGGACACCGAGCACATTCACCATCATCGGAACCGACCAGCCATCGATGCTGACATCCCATTGAAAAAGAATACGGCACAAATGAAAAGTAGCGACGAGCGTGAAGATTGATCCCGAAAACCATGCGTACTGTTTTTCATCCATGTGGGTAAACATATATGTGTTTGAAAATTTACACTTCTATTATAACGCAAAAAGTCCGGGATGTTTTGCTTTTTCGTCAAGCGCTTGATTGACAGCTCTGTCCGCCAGGGTATTTTCTTCGCGAGGGACATGATGGAAAGTTACTGTATCAAAATCAAGCATGAGATTCCAAATGGCGAGAAAGAGTGGTTGGAGTTTTTCATTTTCAATCTTGTATTCATGATTGAGCTGTTTACACGCGAGCTCGGAATCCATTCGTATTTCGACGGTAGCGGTTTTAGCCTCTTTTTTGCCCACGAGACTTTTTATTTTGTGCAGGGCGAAAAGAATGGCCGCATATTCGGCTTCATTATTTGTTTTTTCGCCGAGATATTCGCTGAAACTTTTCTCGAAAGTCTCGAGATACACGCCGAGCGCCGCCGGGCCGGGATTTCCCCGCGATCCGCCATCTGTATACGCAACAATTTTCTTCATACCATTTGAATGTTTAACGCTTTTGAATATCAATGAGTTTGAGCTGGAGACGAGAACGCCCTTGCCAGATATTTTCAGAGAGAGTGAAAGCGATATCAATGACCTCTCCCTCCTTAAGGTGAGGGAAAGAAGAAACGAGTGACCACCCCACGGCATCGAATATATGCGGGGCTCCGCCATTTTGGAGCTTGAGCTTCCAATGTTTGCCGTCTTTCCCCACTGTCCGCGCTTCGAGAACCGTCATGTTCTCGAGAACAAAAACGGGTTCCGGGTTTCCCTCACCAAACGGCTCGAGTTGTAAGAGTTCCCGTACAAGATCGAGCGTCATCTCACTTGGTTCGAGCACCAAATCAATAGAGAGTTCCGGTTCCATGACTCGCTCCGCTAGGCGTTTTTCTATTTCTCCATTAAAACGCTCATAAAAAGCGTCGAGATTTTCATTTTTGATCCTCATTCCGGCCGCTTGAGCATGCCCCCCGAATTTCTCGAGGAGAGGAGCGCAGGTCTCGAGCGCCTCTATAATATTGAGACCTGGAATACTCCGAAACGATCCCGTGCTCGTCCCCTCTCCTCTCTGCAAAATACATGTCGGTTTTCCGTATTCATGGGCTATTTTTCCCGCCACGAGACCAATGACCCCGAGCGGGTACTTGGCATCGACTGCAAAAATAAATTTTTTATCATGGAATTTCTCCTCTACCAGTCGCCGAATCATTTCACTTGTCTCCTGACTCACCTTCTGACGGGCAATATTGTAGGTCTCAAGCTCGAGCGCCAGTCCCCGAGCCTTCACCCGATCGCCTTCCATGAGAAGATCGTGAGCGAGCTGAGGATGAGCCATCCGTGAGGCGGCGTTGATCCGAGGCGCAATGTGAAAAGCGATGGTCCGAGCATCGGGTGGGAGTGTTTCACCCACGGGAATTTTCCCCACCGCGATCATTTCCTGAAAACCAATGCGCTTTGTTTTCTGAAGGACAATGAGGCCGTATTTCACAAGCGTCCGATTCTCCCCAACAAGAGGCATAACATCGGCGACTGTCCCGGTGGCTGCAACATCGAGAAGCCATTTCAAATCATTTCTTTTTTCGGGGAGAAAACGTTCATAGAGAGCGCTGGCTACTTTAAACGTGGTGCCTGCACCGCAAAGCTCTCTGAAAGGATAGGCTTCGTTGGGGAGCTTGGGATTGATAATAGCAAAAGCGGCGGGCAAAATTTCCGGTACATGATGATGATCAATGATAATCACCTCTCTCCCTTTTTCATTGGCATACTGGATAGCCGCGTGATTCATCATGCCGCAATCGAGTGTCAGCACCACTCGAGCATTTTCACCAGCAAAAAAATCAATGGCTTTTTCATTCAGCCCGTGACCTTCATCGATTTTATGAGGGAGGTAGACAACGGAGGAGATCCCGAGAGAGGAGAGAGTTTCCCGCAAGATAACGGAAGAAGTAATACCATCGGCATCAAAATCACCAAAGATCCCTACTTTTTCATGGTTCTCCTTTGCATGACCGATTCGATTGACGACTTTCTCCATGTCTCGAAACTGAAACGGGCTTTCGAGATCCCGATCATAATCAGGCGCCAGGAAGCACTCGGCACTTTCTCGATCTCGGTAGCCCCGCTGAATGAGGAGCGCCTCAATCACTGGATGAAGAGACATGCCAAGCTTCTCCTCTCTTCGAGCTTTCTTCTTCCATATGGGCATAGGGCTAGGCGATGATCAGTTCGGCATCAAAATGCCCACTCCCGTCTTCTTTTTTCTGAAGACGTAAAACGTAGTGTCCGGATTCTTTCGCAGCGGGGAGATAATTTGGGTTGATTCCCATATCTTGGGCAAACTTGTCCGCATCATGCATGCCCGCTTGAGGAGCCAGGATATAGGCGGTCGATTGGATATGAGAGCGGAGACGCGTTATGACATCCTTGGGAGAGGTCCTGTCGCGCACAATAAAATCAGCCACACCGAGTGCGTGAGCTCGATCTTCGTCTTCTTGACGGCCGAGGTGTGAGAGAATCACTACTGGAATTTTGGCGGTGACGATATTCTTGCGGAGCGCCTCGATGAGACCAAAACCATCCATCTTGGGCATAACAATCCCCGTGAAAATAATGTCCGGGATATTCTTATCAATTTTGGCTAGAGCGTCCAGACCATCTTCGGCTTGCTCCACCACAAAACCAGCTTCTTTTAAAAACTCTGCATACACTTCCCGAGTTATTTTCTCGTCATCGACTAAAAGCAAACGGGTTGCCTGAGACATAGCTTCTCTCGTACAAATGACCCTTGTATTCTAGCGCACAAAGACCGCTCCTTCCAACTCCTTATTCACCCAGCCGCTGAAGCTCTTCGAGGTGTTTTTTGAGCGAAGACGTGATTTTCTTAGGGATAGCGACACTCACTTCAACGAGATGATCACCTCGGCCAAAACGACCCAAGGCCGGAATACCCTTGCCTCGAATGCGAAAGACTTCGCCGGGTTGGGTCCCGGCCGGAATTTTCATCGTAATTGGGCCTTCGGCGGTGTTGATTTCGATTTTTCCTCCGAGAGCAGCGAGAGAGTATTTGAGAGAAATAGTCGAGAGAATATCATTCCCCTGACGGCGAAATTCGGCATGCGGGCGGACATGAATACGCACATAGAGATCACCGGGAGGCTCTCCATGCTCGCCAGCCGCTCCTACTTCCGGAAGAGAAAGCATTTCACCGTCATCCACTCCAGGAGGAATCTCAAGAGTATGCGTCACCTCTTTTTCTTCTCGGCCGCTCCCGCGACACACCGTACACACTTTTGCAAAAATTTTTCCTCGACCATGACAATGATCGCAGGTATCGACTTGAGCAAAAGCACCGAGCACCGTCTGGACTGTCCGGCGCACCTGGCCTTTTCCCCCGCAGGTTGGACAAGTTTCTTCGGCACTCCCTGGCTCTCCACCCGAGCCTTTGCAATGTGAACAGATCACTGGTTGACGGAGCCGAATCTCTCTTTTTACGCCATGCACCATATCGAGGAAATCAATCTCCACGTCTACTTGGATATCGGCGCCCTTTTCTTTGCGTCGTCCGCGGCGACTCGTCCCAGTAAACATCTCCGAAAAAAGATCCTCGAGGCCAGAGCCCTGAAAATCAAAACCACCTCCCGGAGAGAATCCTCCAAAGTCAAAACCGCCAAATGGGTTGTCTCCGCCACCGGCATTTCCACCCACATGTCCAAATTGATCGTATTGGCGACGCTTGTCCGGGTCAGAGAGAATACTATACGCTTCATTGACCTCTTTGAACTTGGCTTCATTTCCTCCCTTTTTATCAGGGTGATACTGATGAGCCAATTTCCGAAAGGCTTTTTTGATTTCTTCTGGTGAAGCGTTTTTCTCGACCCCCAGCACTGTATAATAATCAGTCATAGGGAGTTAGCACTCATTATTATCGAGTGCTAACTTCTCTTTGTCAAGTGAATGATCAGACCAACCATTCTTGATCGACTGTCCGCTTCTCAAGAGCCACGATATGGAAGATCCGCAAGAGAGAAAAAATGATGGCGGCGAGAGCTACCCAAACAATAAGAAGGAATGAGCCGGCTGGATACACCGTCAAGAATAAAAGGCCAGCCAAAACAAAAGGAATGACAGGGACGGGTTGGGAAGAAACCGTAATCGAACTCGAGACAACCGAAAGCGTTTTTTTACGCAGTATCTCAGCCAGAACCGCGCTCATTTTCTCATCTCCCTTCACCGGGCGCCCGAGAAGCTCCGAGAGCTTTGAGTGAAATTCCAAAAGCTGAAGGGATTGGGCACTGGCACTGAGATTCGCCAAGAGCTCCCTCCCCTCGGTTGAATTTTCGAGCGAAGAGGGTGCGGAGGGAGCAGGAGCGGTTTCTCTCTCTCTCGTATTCAAACTCATGAAAAAATCGTCGACGCTTCGATTACTATCCTCCAGACTCTTGAGGGGAGAATACAAATGTCCCGCCATACGCAGTGACCACGCGCCGATCCCCTGCCCGAAATCAAAATTGGGCACGAGCCGTTCCCAGGGAAGTGAATGGAGATGGACAAAGTACTGACTGGCGATAGCCAAGCTCAAACCCAGAATAAAGAGTGGAAGACCGAGAAGGGAGCTCCGCATAAATGAGAAGAAAATTCTTTCTCTCACTTCTCGCTGAACATGGCGCGTCGCGAAGAAGCTCAAAACGCTTCCCAAAAAGAGAAAAAGGAGATGCCATGGTTTCGGTGCGATGGCGATACTCGGCAGAAAGAGGGCCAGGGTACCGAGTAGGGCAAAGAGCGCCTCACTCCACAGAACACTTCCTACAATAAAGAAAATAATAGCCAGTGAAAAAAGAAGAAACGGAGCCAGAAGAGGACTGGCCTCGGGAACAAGAATAGCCGCCGCAAGACTCCGCCAGGCACAATAAGCCGAAAGAACAATGAGTGGAATAAGAACCAAGCCGACTGTTTCGCGGCGACGTCTCAAAACCTGATTGGGTGAAAGTGACGGATTAGAGTCCGTTTTGTTGTTTGTTCCGAACATGTTCGTCAAATGTTTTTGCGTAGACAGTTACCCCCGTCGTCGGGTTACTGAGAAAGTAATAATACTCATTGGGGGTAGGATGGAGGACTGCTTGGATGGATGAGAGTCCAGGATTCCCTATCGGTCCCGGCGGAAGACCAGGTTGCGCATACGTATTATAGCGAGAAGTGTTTTCCGTATCCGTGACGGAATATTGAATTTTTTTAATACCGAGCGCATACCGAAGGGTGGCGTCACTCTGAAGCGCTTGACCAATTTTGAGCCGTCGCAGAAAAATATCAGCCACCATGGCCCTATCAGCCTCATTCGGAACCTCTGCCTCGACAATGCTCGAAAGCGTTATGAGCTCATGTAAAGAGAGACCTTCGGTTTTGGCCTGAGCGAGCATATCGGGAGTGATCTTTGTCGAGAATTCCTTGAGAAGAGAGTTGACAATGAGCTCTCCTGTCGCTTCTTTTGGAAAAATATAGGTGTCTGGAAAAAGATACCCTTCGAGACTGACGTTTTTAGGGAGAGTGGAGAGGAGAGGAAAGCGCTCCTGCCATTTCGCGAAGGGCTTTTCAGCGATCGCCTGGAAATCCTTTCCGGGGAGATTATTGGCCGTGAGACGTTCGGCCATCTGCTCAAGAGTCCAGCCTTCAGGAAAAGTGATTTTCACTCCAGGTGGCACAATTTTCCCGGTTGCAAACTGATCAATAATCTCAGGTATTGTCATTTTTCCCGAGAGAGCATACTCCCCTGCTTGAAGAGCTCGATATTTTTTCTCCTCGATGAGGGTCAAAAGAAAACCCCATTTACTCTCAATAATGCCCGCTTGTTTCAAACGATCGGCGAGAACCCAAAGACTCTGCCCGCGCTCCACTATAAAGTGCTCCTCCTCTTGATGGGAGCCATGACTGGAATCAGCCCGCACAAGGAGAAAAAGAGCCGTGACAAAGGCCACGACCACAAAAACGATAAGAAGCCAAATGGTGAGACGGATAATCCGCATGAGAATGAAGCATTAATACCCAGTCACTTGCACAACCACATCTCGCTTTCGGGCTCCATCGAACTCAACGGCAAAGATATTTTGTCGTTCTGTGAGCATGAGCTTGCCTTTTTCTACCGGCACGGTCTCGCTATTCCCGAGCACAATGGCTTTGCAGTGTGAATGACCATTCGAGCGGCCGTCTGACATCGTCTCACGACGGAGTTCAAAGAGATCATGGGAGTACTGGTCATCCACCGGTACGAGGCGATAGAGAATGCGCATGAAGTCCTGGATGAGCATCGGTTCATTGTGATTGATCGTGATACCCATCGTCGTATGCGGCACATAGATAAGCGCCTGCCCTTCTCGAATACCGGAACGATCAACCACGTCTTGAACGTGCTCGGAAATATCCATAAACTCAATGGCCGTATGGCTCTCGAGATCAATGCGTTCACGATGAATTTTCATATTTTTATGTGTTTTGAAAGAGACTCTTCCTCTTAGGCCTTGAGGGCCGCAAGAAGAGTTTCTTTGGGTTGGACACCGACAAACTCTTTCACAATCGCCCCCGCCTTGAAAACTTTGAGGGTCGGGATAGAGAGTACGCCAAATTTCTGCGCCGTGGCCGGATTCTCATCGACATTCAGTTTCCCCACCTTGACGCCCTTCGCCTCTTCGGCCACTTCTTCTACAATCGGGCCAATAATCTTGCAGGGACCGCACCAGGGCGCCCAAAAATCCACGAGAACGGGTTGTTCACTCTTCAAAACTTCGGCTTCAAAATTTGCATCGGTCAATTCCACGGGCATACAAAAAAGAGATCAATCATTACCTCCATATTTTATCGCCCTTCCTCAAAAAATGCAAAGGAATCTATTTCTTGAGAACTGCGAGAAAGGCTTCGCTCGGGATAGTGACCGAGCCTGTTTCGCGCATGCGTTTTTTCCCAGCTTTTTGTTTTTCGAGCAGTTTCTTCTTTCGGCTAAAGTCTCCTCCATAGAGCTTCCCCGTCACATCTTTTCTGAAAGCAGCAATGGTTTCTCTCGCGATGACTTTCCCTCCAATGGCCGCTTGGAGAGCGATGGCAAAATTCTGACGTGATAAGACCTCCTTCAGTTTTTCCACGGTCCGTTTTCCTTCTTCATAGGCTGTTCGCTTGGGGACCATGCGCGAGAATGCATCAATCTGTTCATTCGCGACCAGGATATCGAGTTTGACGACATCGCTTTCCCGATAGCCAATCAGTTCATAATTGAGAGAAGCATACCCAGCTGACACGCTTTTCAAATCGTCGTGAAAATTAACGATGACATCCATGAGAGGCGCTTCGAATTGGAGAAGGACTTGTTCTTCGTCGAGATACTCGGTGTTTTTATACTCGGTTCGAATAGTCTGAGCGAGATTCATGACATTCCCGAGATATTCTTTGGGCGTAATAATCGAGAGCGCAACATACGGCTCGTATATTTTCTCGATGCTGGAGGGATCGGGCATGGCCGAGGGCGAGTAGAGCGGAAGCCGTTTCTCTTCGCCCAGGAGCTTGAGCTCATAGACAACAGAGGGAGTGGTGATAGTAGGAGTGAGATTAAATTCTCGCTCCAGTCTCGCTTGGATGATTTCAAGATGAAGGAGGCCCAAAAAACCACAGCGAAAACCGCGTCCCAGCGCTTGATTGCTTTCGGGCTCAAAAACAAAAGCGGCATCGTTCAATTTCAACTTTTCGAGAGCATCCCGCATGAAACCATACTCTCCTCCGTCGCGCGGATAGAGGCTGGCATAGACAGCCGGTTTGATTTCTCGATATCCAGGGAGGGGCATCACCCGGGGAATATGTTCTTTGGGCTTGAGGGTAATAGTGTCCCCGACCCGACAATGACTGACTTCTTTGAGGCCAGTCGCGATATAGCCAATGGAGCCAGCCGAGAGTTCCGGTGTCGCAAAAAGTTGCGGTTTAAAGGAGCCGACTTCCACGGTTACACTTTCATAGCCGGTACCGATGAGGTGGAGTTCCGTATCTCGCTCGACTCGGCCATCCACTACTTTTACGAAGGCCACCACTCCTTTGTAGGTGTCGTAAACAGAATCAAAGATAAGCGCACGCAAAGGCTTTTCGAGATCACCGGTGGGAGCTGGGACTCTTTCAATAACGCGCTCGAGTACCGCTTGGACGCCTTCGCCGGTTTTTCCTGAGGCCAAAAGAATGTCTCCTGGTTCACAACCCAAGACATGCAGAATTTCTTTTTTGGCTTTTTCCACTTGGGCGTTGGGGAGATCGATTTTGTTAATCACCGGCACAATCATGAGACCTTGTTCGATCGCGAGATAGAGGTTGGCCAAGGTCTGCGCTTGAACTCCCTTGGTCGCATCCACGAGGAGGATGGCTCCTTCGACAGCCGCGAGAGAACGTGACACCTCGTAATGAAAGTCGACATGGCCGGGTGTATCGATGAGATGGAGAGTGAAATCGGTCTCTCGAAAGCGATAGTGCATCTCTACGGGTTGGAGCTTGATCGTAATCCCCCGTTCGCGTTCGAGATCCATGGTATCGAGAAGCTGCTCTTTCATTTTTCGTTTCTCAATGGTCCCCGTCAATTCCAAAAGACGGTCGGCGAAAGTCGACTTGCCATGATCAATGTGAGCGATAATACAAAAATTCCGAATGTTTTTTTGATCCATAAGAGTACGGCTTGCATCTCAGCCTAGTCTAAAAATCGAAAATCAGCAATACAAATGAAAAAGGCCCGCACGGTGAGCTGTACGAGCTCTTTTCCATGCGGACCATTCTGTCCAGCGAATGCAATTCATGGCGACTTGGGACCCTGGGTGAGAAGCCACACCACGGGCAACGAGAGCACCAAGCCGGCAAATTGTTCTCGACTTGGCTTTACTCCAGTAATGATCGCGTCGACAAGCGGAGCAAAGATGAGCTCCAGAATGACGACGCTCGCCAGAAAGATTCCGGTTTGCGTATTTTTATCGGCGGCTATGTCAGCATAGAAATAAATAGCCGCAACATTGGCGATGCCGCAAATGAAGATGATGAGGATTGCCTTCATGGAGAGAGCTCGAAGCTCTTGAATATTTTGGTAGCCCACGAAGGCGTAGGCCACAAATGCGATGAGAACGATGACGAAGACAACGAGCTCAGGTTTGATACCGAGGGGCTTGGCGAGGTTCGGCCACACGATATACGCCAAGGCGATCAAAGCGGCAATGCCCACTGTTTTGGGATCCATGAGAACTCCTCTCTTTTCGGTTTACATTACAGCCGCGAATAAGTGGCGGTCGCCACAAACAAGGTACAGAAAGAACCAAACAATATACTAAGAAAAAGTCCGATTGTCAATCGCGACATTTTGATTTTCTTCCTAAGAGTCGCTACCAATTCCCCTGTTCCGGATGGTCCTCGGTAGAGATGAGTGTTTCAGGTTGGCGCGAGAAACGCCGAAAGAAAAAGTTTTTGATATTTTCGAATTCAGGAAGTTTGAGCCATGAACTCATGAGAATGTAGACAACGAGACCGATAGAGACCCCGAGCGAGAGTTTGGTAAAAACCTCGAGAAATGTGTCGAGACGGTCAATTGCCAAGGCAAAAATACTCTTGGAAATCTGGGCGATGAAAGCCGCGATAAGAGAGGCGAGAAGAATTTTAGCAATGGGAAAGGAAAATTCTTGATCGCTCCATTCAGAAAATTTGGGCCGAAGCCACGCATAGAGAAGAACAAGGTTGACGATCGCTCCGAGTGAAAATGCCATCGCCAATCCTTCGACGGAATAGCGCGGGAGGAGGAAAGGGATGAGACCGACATGCACAATTTCTGAAACGAGAGCGGCGTAAAAGGGGGTGCGTGTATTTTGGAGAGCGAAAAAGACTCGCACAAAAAGAGGCGCGAGGCTTTGGGCAAAGAGCGAAAGAGAGAGGAGACCCAGAATACGAAACGTAACGATTGTGTCTTCCCAGTTGAAGGCTCCGGTCCCGAGGGTCACACGCACAATTTCGGCTCGGAAAATAATCATGAGGAGCGAGAGCGGAATAACAAAATAAAGAATGCGAAGACTTGTCCGAACGAGTGCGGCAAAAAGAGCTTTTTCATTTTTTTGAGCGGCGAGGGTGGAAAGGAGCGGGAAAGCAGCCAGCGCAAAGGCGACACCAAAGAGGCCAAGGGGAACACTCTCTATATTGGTCGCGAGCGTGAAGGCGGCGAGACTCCCCGACACGAGGGTCGAGGCAAAAACAGTGACGATAACCAGGCTCACTTGATTGACAGCCATGGCAAGAGAGCGTGGGATCATGAGGCGGATGACTTGGCGCACACTCTTATCGGTGAACCAGTGATCGAATGAGGCACAATACCGAAAACCAGAACGCCGCACCCCAGGGTATTGGATAAGCATGTGAAGAAACGAGCCGAGCACCACTCCCCACGCCAGTCCCGTCACTCCGAGCGTGGGATAAAGAAAGAGAATCCCTGCAATAATACCAAGATTGTAGAAAATTGGAGCCAGTGAATACGTAAGAAATTGCTTGAAAGAAACGAGCACTCCCCCAAACACCGCGCTCATACCGAGAAAAATGGGTGAGAGAAGCATAATGCGTGTGAGCGTCGCCACGAGCTTCTGCTTTTCTGGAGAAAATCCAGGAGCGAGCCACTCCGCCAAAAACGGTGCACAGAACATGCCGAGAAGAGCCAAAAGCGAGAGGGCCACCAGAAGAAGATTGAGAACCCCATTGGCCAATTGCCAGGCGTTTTCCTTTTGCTCACGCGTTACAAGCTCTGTAAACACTGGGATAAAGGCGGCCGAGAGCGCCCCCAGAACGAGAAGCCCATAGACGAGATCCGGAAGGCGAAAGGCGGCATAGTAGGCGTCGAGAACATCACCCGCTCCAAAGGACGAGGCCAGCATACGGTCTCGGAGAAAGCCGAGTATACGACTGGCCACTCCCGCCGCGGCAATGATGAAGGCAGCGCCCCCCAGGGATTCGACGGGCGTCTCACTCCAATGAAAAATTCGCCAAAAAAAGCGTGTCACATTTTTGGATTATTCTTTCTTCCAGACAAAAGCCACGAATTGATTGAGATCAAATGAAGTATGAAACGTTTCGGTGCGCCCAAAGGTTAGCAAATTTTCCCCACTCTGCCAAACATCTGTCAACCCTTCTGGAGCAGTCACGCTTCCCGAAAGGTCAATTCCCTTGGTTCCGGCTTGTTTCTGATAGAGGACGGAATAGCCAATGCCTTCCCCTGGATGGCGAGAGGAAAGAGGTAGTTTTTCTCTAAGACGATACTCGTATTCAACGGTGACGCTTTCTCCGGGACTGACATACACCCAATTTCCAAAGACCGTTTTCCCCGCATCCACTCCAATCCGCGTCCCACTTTCTGGATCGATAGTGATCGCCCCTTCTTCTCGCACCACATCAGGATCTCGATGAAAACCGAGGGCCGTATAATCCAGCGGCTCGGGGACAACCTCGCGTGTCATGCCGCGGGCCGAAAGCAGGGTGGATCCGAGTGGCACATAGACACGGAGATAATCTGCATTCACTTTGTTCCACCATTCATACGGCGTATGTCCACCGTTGTGCTTTCTTGTAATCGAAACGGTATCAGTAATCGAGCCATCGGGAGCGATGGTTGAGTGATGGACAATCGATTCGCTGATGACACCATCCGTTTTGTAGCCATTAATATTGGTATGGATGACGGAGAGATAGTCATGGGGGGTCGAAAGAACCCGCCCTGACCAACCGGCCGCGTCGATGAGCTCTTCGGTCTCGGTGGAGCGCGCATAGAGAAGGACATGCCGCTCATTCAGGCTTTGGGTGAGCGCCTTCCCCAGCGCTCGGATATCCTTTGCGTTAGGATGGGCAAGGAGTCGTTCGAGAAGAGCGCCCGCCAGATCAGAAAGAATTTTTTTGGGCGCGTTTTCTGTTTTATCGTATTTCACTTCCACTTGTTCTTGGACGATCTCGAGTACATTATTCTCGTCGATAGTCACGCCATACTGGGGAAGGGTGATAGGGCCAGTGATGGCGAGGAGGCGCTGTAAGACGAGGGGGGTGATTACTATGACACCATCCACCGTGGGTCCACCTGTTTTTTCAAAAAAAGAAATGGCTTTTTCAGCTGAAGTGGGAAAATCCGGGAACCAATTACTATCATGGAGGCTCCAGGCGGCACTGATTTTCTGAATCGGCTGGGGTGGAACAATGTTTTCCTTGAGCTGACCATCCGGATTAAAAATCCCGTCCACAATAAACTTGCGCACTCCCCCGCCGGTGAGATCGAGAAGAGCGTAGCTTCCGATAAAACCACCAGTAGCCCGTAGTTCCTGATTGTTTTCAAAAAGAAAAAGGTACTGCCGCGGCCCTTTTCCACCCAGGAGCTCATTGAGAAGAGAGGCATGCTCGAGAGAAAGTTTCAGTGTTGCCAGAAGGGATGGCAGTTCATTTTGAAGTTTTCCGATGGTTTCTCTTTGTTCATCGGGCACATCGGAAAGGCGCACACTTTGAAAATGAGTGTTCGCCTCTTCGAGAGCTCCTTCTGTTTGTGAAAGAGGAGCCTGCACCTCTGCGAGGGTTCGGACCAGTACCCCCTCTTCATCATTCCCCGATAGAGTCGTGAGAGCTTTCGTCACCACATCACTCAAGGAAAGTCCGGCTCGAGCAAGCGCCTCACCCGTCTCGAGAAGCTCATACCCCGTGGCGATCTTGGAGAGGCCAGGGAGAGCGTGGAGGAGTGAGAGTATGTTTCCCCACCCCGTGAAAAATATATTGGCGCTCTGAAAATGGAGGGCGGCGTTCTGAAAATGGTCTCTCCCTCCTTGATTCTCCCCTGCCTTGAAAGCAGCGACGCCCGCTTGCAGTTCTTTTCCTCCGGCCAAGCCTTCGGAGACAACTTTTTCTTTTATCCACCAGCCTCCGCTCACTAGGACAGCGATACAGAACACGCTGAAAAGCCACAATCGTGTTTTCCGGGACTTTTTCTCTCGCCGCAAAGTCGAAGATGGCACATGTGGCGTGTGAGCCGCCGCCGTTCTCTCAAAAGAATCGTTTTCTCTTGGCCAGACTGGTTCGTCTTCCCACCAATCGTCTTTTTCCGAAGATGTCTCAGGAAGAGGCTCCCCTTTCGATTGAATATCAAAACTCATACTGTTTTCTTCAGAATACTCTCATACAAGTTGAGTGTCTCTCGGGCCATTTTTTTCCAACTAAATTGGGCGGCCCGTCTATACCCACGCTCTCGGAGAGAGGCTCTTTTTTCCTCATCCCGCAAAAGTGTCTCAAGGCCAGCAAAAAAAGTAGCCGGTTTCTCCGGATTGAAAAAAAGCGCTGCCTCCTCGAGCACCTCGGGAAGAGAACTCGAATCGGATGCCAAAACAGGAAGACCACGCGTGAGCGCTTCGAGAGCCGGGAGGCCAAACCCTTCATACAAAGAGGGAAAGAGGTACACTCTGGCCCGCTGATAGAGACTGTCCAAGAGCTCATCGGGAACAAAACCAGCAAAGAGTACATTTGTTTGATGGGCTCGTTCGGCTTTTTGTCGGAGATTCCGATAAAAATAGTCTTCTTTTCCTACGAGAACAAAAAAGAGATTGGGAAAACGGGAGGCCGCTTCGAGAATGAGCTCGAGATTTTTGTGTGGATAACTATTTCCTACATAGAGCGCAAATGGGAAGACTGCCTTTGTCGAAGAATCCTCGAGCAGACCCAGCGAAGCCAAGTATTCTCGCCACACCGGCTCGGGGAGCACGGTACAAAAATCATCCGCCGCCTCATGTGTGACCAAAATTTTTCCTCGGGTATTGGGATAGTGTTTCTCAATATCACGCCGGGTAAACTCTGAAACCGTGATGAGGGCGCGAGCGCGTGCGAGGGCTGAGGCGATCACCCCTCGATACATCCAGTATTTGATCCAATAAAGAAAGGGCGGGAGTTCCGAAGCTTTAATCGTGGGAAAGTGAAAGAGAATGAGATCGTGGAGCGTGACGATGAATGGACGCCGATAGAGAAGCGGCACATTGAAGTGTGGAAAGTGCATGAGATGGAGCTGGAACGAGGAAAGGAGCCGCGGAAAAAGAATTTGCTCTCGCCATCCATACCACGGGAAATCCGCCAGAACTTTGTGAAAGTTTTTGGCCTGTGGCTCATACGCGTCGAAGTTTTCGTGCCGCAAAAAAACAAAGTATTCGTTCGTTTGATCGAAATCCTCGAGTCCGAGAATGAGTTTTTCGGTGTAGCGTCCGAGTCCTTTGCCAATCGCCCCGTAAAAGCGAGCATCAATTCCGATGCGCATACTCCCCATTTCTTTTCTCTTCATTCCGCGCCCCAATTTTTCCCTGATCAATAAGAAAAAGGAAAAGTGCCTCAGCCACCAAAATGGGGAGGACTTCGGTGCCTTCGGGTTGGTTGGCTCTTTTCTCGAAAGCGAGAAAGCCGGCCATTCCAGAAGTGTCTTGGGATGATCGAATGACACAGAAATTCGCCTCGTCCCACAGAAATTTTTTGGTCGAAAGGAGATAGTTCCCGTCTTGAAGAGCTCCCGGAAATCCTTTGCCCACCTCAACCCGCTCGAGAATCTCCCCGCTTGAGGCCTCGACAAAAAGAAGTTGCATATGCTCGCTCTTGGTGAGGAGACGCACGGCGTCAAAAATAGGTTGGTAGAGATTTTTCTTCTTGCGTCTGAGACCATCCAGCGCCGCGGTCGGAAGAGCCATGAGGGCCTGTTGCACGATTTCAAAACGCCGATTCATTTCTCCGATATAGGAATAAGAGTGGGAGAGGTCTTTTCTGATCTGATGGCTTTCTCGCTGAAGAAAAAGTTTTTCACGGACGGTGCGAATGAGGGCGGTTTCCTTGCCAAGATAGATGGCGAGACCGATTATCCCAAAACAGAAGATAAGAAATGACTCCAAGAGTTCTTCATTCAAAAAATAAAACCCATGCTGAATAAACTCCGGAGTGAAGATAATGAGGGCAAAGAGGGTGAGGTAGATGAGATACATGAACAGAAAATCTTAGAGCGAAAGTCCCTTGAGATACGCGCGCAATTTTTCACCCACGTCCGGATGTTTGAGTCCGAGATGAATGGTGGCTCTCAGGAAATTGAATTTATCGCCTGTATCGAGCCACACTCCATCCAAGAGATGGCCGTAGAGTGGGCGGCCCTCGTCGAGCATGGTATCGAAAGCATCCGCCAGACGAATTTCCCCCGATTTCCCCGAACTCATGCCCTGGAGAATCTCAAAGATTTCATGAGTGATGATATATTTTCCGGGAGCCACAAAGGTCGTCGGTGCTTTGTCAGCGTCTGGTTTTTCGACAAAAGAAGTGATTTTGAAATCATGCTCATCCAAACGTTCTCCGTCGATAACACCAAATTTGGAAACCTCCTCGCGTGGGATATTCGTCAACCCGATAATGGGCGCATGATACTTTTGATACGCATCAATGAGCTGTTTGGACGCAGGCACTTCCGCATCATAGAGACAATCGCCAAAGATGACGAGCACGGATTCATCATCATCGACGAGGTGCGAGGCTTGGAGGAGAGCATGTCCATCACCCAAAGGGACCGGTTGGCGTACATATGAAAAACGAGCGAGGCCCGAGATCTTCCGGACGGTTTCGAGAAGATCATGTTTGGCTTTCTCCACGAGGGTGTCTTCGAGCTCATACGAAACGTCGAAATGGTCCTCGATCGCGCGCTTGCCACGACCCGTGACGAAAATAATTTCTTCGATGCCCGAAGCGACGGCTTCTTCGACGAGATATTGGACAACCGGTTTATCCACAATCGGGAGCATTTCTTTCGGTTGGGCTTTGGTAGCCGGAAGAAAACGGGTTCCAAAACCAGCCACTGGAAGAATAGCTTTGGTAATTTTCTGATGTTCCATAGAAATAATATTAATGGGGTGTCGCCAGACGTTTACACTCCTTATTATACTCAACGAGCGCCTCGGTTATCAGTGGGTCAAAACGCTCCGATATCCCCTTTTCTTTCACACAGAGACTCGCCGAGAGGAGCGCATCATGCGTTCCAGCATCAAACCACGCTCCTTCAATTTTTCGCACATCGAGAGCCCCTTCTTTGAGATAGGCCATATGCATATCGACAATCTCTAGTTCTCGGCGGCCAGAAGGCTTGAGGCTTTTGGCAATTGCGGCTGCTCGTCCGTCGTAGATATAAATTCCTGGAATAGCAAAGGAACTCTTGGGTTTTTCTGGTTTTTCTTCAATGGAGAGGACCTTGCCTCTCTCATCAAATTCAACCACCCCAAAGCGCTCTGGATCGCTCACTTCTTTGGCAAAGATCCGCCCACCCTTCTCAAAGCTTTGAATCGCCTCGGTAAAATCATCTTCAAAGATATTGTCTCCCAAGATGAGCGTGCCGGGCTCATTGTCGAGAAAATCCTCACCGAGGAGAAAAGCTTCGGGAAGTCCCCGCGGCTCGCGTTGAACGACAAATGAAATACGAATGCCATGCGAAGCGAGAAGGGAGCCGAGTAGATTGAGATAATGTCCGGAGTGTTGCGGCGAAACGATGATGAGGATGTCTTGAATCCCAGCTGAAACGAGCGTATTCAACGGATAGAAAATCATCGGCCGATCATATACCGGGAGGAGTTGCTTCGAGATGAGCGAGGTGAGTGGGAGGAGTCTCGTCCCCATTCCTCCCGCGAGGATAATTCCTTTCATAGAGTTACTTTCTATACGCTGGGAAAGCGCGACAGAGTTTTTTGATTTTTTGGAGAACAGCTGCCAACTCTTTTTTATCGCCTTTGGAAGCGAGGGCTCGGTGAATGCAGTCGGCCAGGATCTTGATCTCTTTCTCTTTGAGGCCGCGCGTCGTCACCGCTGGGACTCCGATGCGAACACCAGACGGATCCATCGGCCCGCGCGGATCATCCGGAATGACATTCTTATTTACCGTAATTCCAATAGCTGTCAATAATTTCTCCGCTTCTTTGCCTGAAATGCCATAACTCTTCACGACATCCACGACGATCATATGATTGTCCGTACCACCAAAAAGAATAACTGCTCCACGACGCCTCATTTCTTTTTCGAGAACCTTGGCGTTTTTAAGGATCTGTCGGGCATATTGCTTGAAGCTGGGTTTCAAAGCCTCACCAAAAGCCACCGCCTTGGCTGCGATAATATTCATAAGAGGCCCGCCCTGAATTCCCGGGAAAACCGCTTTATCAATAACTCCCGCTAATTCTTTTTTGCACAAAATCATCCCGCCCCGTGGCCCACGCAGAGTCTTATGCGTCGTGGTGGTCACGATATCAAAGTACGGAATAGGACTCGGTACCGCTTTCCCCGCGACGAGCCCAGCAATATGCGCCATATCCATCATGGAATAGGCACCCACTTTTTTTGCAATTCGCGAAAACTTGGCATAATCAAGCTGTCGCGTATAGGAAGAAAACCCAGCTAAGATGAGTTTGGGCTTCGTTTTCTTGGCCAGGGCTTCCAATTTTTTGTAATCAATACTCCCATCCGCCTCTGTCTTATACCCCACAAAACGATAGATTTTGGCCGGGAGCGTGAGCGGGTGACCGTGAGTGAGATGTCCGCCATGTGAGAGATTCATTCCCAGGATGACATCGCCCGGCTTGAGAATGGCCGCATAGGCCGCCAGATTCGCCGGGGCACCGGCATGGGGTTGAACATTCACATGCTCTGCTCCAAACAGTTTCTTGGCTCTTTCAATGGCGAGCGTTTCCGCCACATCCGTAAATTCTTGGCCTGCATAGTAGCGCCGACCGGGATAGCCTTCCGAATATTTATTGGTGAAAACCGTTCCGAGTGCTTCCAGAACCGGCACCGAAACATAGTTCTCCGAGGCGATCATTTCAAACCCCTCTTCCTGGCGTTTTTCTTCCCCAACAATGGTTTTCCACACGGCGGGGTCAGCCTTTCTCAGGTTTTTTAATTGCATAGGTATATATTTCAATCTTAAGCTTGGACTACAGAAAGAGTCGTAATCTCATACGCAGTTTGGTTATCTATCCCCCCTATTGTACCATCTGGGCCAAAAAGTCCGCGAGGGCCTCTTCATATGGCCTCAATTTGGGTCTTTTGGTGTTCTCGAGGATAGAGTTGGCCGGGCGTTTGGCTGGACGGGCAAAGGTTTCAGGAGGAACGGGTTCAATTTCAACTTTTAATTGAGCCTGCCGAAAAAGTTCTCTCGCTCCTTCATACCAGGTGGCACCGCCTTCATTGGGAAGATGATAGATGCCCATTGGAACCCGGTCCTCGATGAGAGAGCGTGTGGCTTGGGCCAAATCAGGCGCATAGGTGAAACAACTGGTCTCACCTTGGACCACCCTGAGCGGGGTCGAAGGGTTTTCTTTTGCTTTGGCTAATATCGTTTCAAAAAAACTTTTTTTGGCCACGCTGGATATCCCTGGTTTCCCAAAAAGTTTTGAGAGCCGGATAAGATAAAAATTCTTGGTATTTTCCTGAACTGCTTTTTCGCCGAGATACTTACTCATCCCATATTTTGAAATCGGATTGGGCTCGTCTCCCTCCCTATAGCCACTCTTCTTTTCTCCATCAAAAATATAGTCCGTTGAATAGTGAATCAAAAGAAACTGCAGTTCATTGGAAAGATGGGCGAGAGCCTCAGGCAGTTTTCCATTGAGCGCCACCGCCTTTTCAAACTCCTCCTCATCCTCCTCACATTTGTCCACGGCATTGTAGGCTGCCGCATTGATCACGATCGCAGGCTTCACTTCATTCAAGGCCTTCTCCAGGTCCAAAAAATTCGTGAGGTCGATGTCCTCACGATCCCAACCCGTTACCAGATACTCGTCTTTTTTTTCAAACTCTTCCCCGAGCGCCTGACCCAGCATCCCGGCACTCCCCAGAATCAAAACCTTACTTTTTTCCATATTGCTTCTCGTAGTATTCCTGGTATTCACCTGATTTTATTTTCTTCCACCACTCCTCATTCTCTCGATACCACTCAAGAGTTTTTTTCAAGCCATCTTCAAACGTGATGTATGGCTCCCAACCTAGTTCTTGTTTGGCTTTGGATGAATCAATGGCGTAGCGTCGGTCATGGCCCGGCCGATCCGTCACAAATTCGATCATATCTTCGTCCTTTTCGAGCATTTTCAAGATTTGTCGAACAACCTCAATATTCGTCCGTTCTGCATTTCCTCCAAAACAATATGTCTCGCCGATTCTCCCCTTTTGGAGTACCGCCCATATGCCTCGTGCATGATCTTCGACATGAATCCAATCCCGCCCTTGGAGCCCGTCTCCATACACTGGCACCTTCTTTCCCTCGAGAAGATGGGTAATCGCCAGAGGTATAAACTTCTCTGGAAAGTGATAGGGTCCGTAATTATTGGATGTATTGGAAATCGTCACGGGGACACTATAGGTATGAAAATAGGCCCGCACGAGGTGATCGGCTCCTGCTTTGGAGGCGCTGTAGGGACTCCGGGGATCATAGGCGGTGGTTTCGTTAAAACGCGGTGCGTCTTTTTCAAGGGATCCGAACACCTCATCGGTTGAGACATGGTGGAAACGTTTTTTGTGTTTCCGTGCCGCTTCGAGGAGGGTAAAGGTGCCTACAATATTGGTATGGATAAACGGTGCCGCCTCGGTGATAGAACGATCGACATGTGACTCGGCCGCAAAATGCACGATGGCGTCTACTCCCGAAACGAGCCTGTCAACAAGTGGCGCATCGGTGATATCACCATGAACAAAGGAGTAGCGTGTATCTTTTTCAATATCTTTCAAGTTCTCAAGATTCCCCGCATACGTGAGAAGGTCGAGATTGACGATCTCAACATCTTGCGTCTCGCGAAGAACGTAGTGGATAAAATTGGAGCCGATGAAACCGGCACCCCCGGTGACAAGAATTTTCATACACTAGCCTTCATACGTGAATGTTTTTTCGATATCGGCAAGGAGTGGAAATGTTCGATCTCGATCGTTCGCAATGAGATTTTTTTCTCTCCAATCGATTCCAAGAGCCGGATCATCGAAACGTACCCCGCGCTCATGTTCTTTGGAATACAACCCTGTGCATTTGTATTGAAATACAGTGTTTTCTTCAAGCGCGACGAAACCGTGAGCGAATCCAGGCGGAATCCAAAACTGTTTGTGATTTTCAGCCGAGAGTTCGACCGCGACATGCTTTCCAAAAGTGGGTGATCCAAATCGGATATCGAGAGCGACATCGAGGACTCGGCCCGACAATACTTGAACGAGTTTCCCTTGGGCAAACGGTGGTATCTGATAATGAAGCCCCCGGATGACGCCCTTCTTTGAAAACGAGACATTGTCCAAGACAAAACCTGAAAGTCCAAGATCTCCATAACGCTTGTCCTGATAGACTTCCAGAAAACTCCCCCGCTCGTCTCTATAGACATCGGGAGTGATGATAAGAAGTCCGGAAATGGCTGTTTTTTCGACTTGCATAGCATTGCCCCCATTCTACCCTCCTTCCCCCCAAAGAAAAAGCAGGCCCTCCCGCGCCTCCCCGCCTTCGGAGAATAGTCTTAGAATCTGTTTATTTTTTCACCAATTTTAGCGAAGGAATCATATATCCAATCTGACTTCGCCAATTCATCACGTGTATGAGTAGTGGTAATTGCGATGACTCTCATCTCGGCCGATTGAGCAGATCGCACTCCCGCAGGGCTATCCTCTATTACAATGCACTCCTCCGGGCTTAATTTTAACCTCTGAGCCGCAAGAAGGTATGGTTCAGGATGCGGTTTTCCTCGAGAGATATCTTCAGCCGTTATAACAAGAGCAAAATCATTTTGAAGATTGAGTGCCTTCAAAATCATCTCTACTTCCCCACGCGTGGCGCTTGTCACTAATGCAACAGTGAATTTTTCTTTCACTTTTTTCACAAAATCGACCACACCTTCGATCGGAATGAGCTGACCGGGAGCAAGTCGGAAATAAGCTTGTTCTTTTTCTTGGATGAGGCTATTCTCTCCGTCTCGAGATAATCCGAACCTTTCAATAGCCGCTCTTATCCCTTCTTTATCGGTTTTCCCAGCAAAGAGTTCTTGGTAATCCTCGAGCGTAATTTGAGTTCCATGTTTTTGAAATGCTTCTATAAAAGCCTGCTCATGAAGCGGCTCGTCATTCACGAGGACACCATTCATATCAAAAATAACTGCTTTTATCATAGTAGTGGGTATTACCATTATTATACTTAGTTGGACCCGAATGCCGAGGGAGAAAAAAGAGGCTTGGGTAAGCCTCAATTTCTGGAGCTTGTAGGTAGTTCAAGAAACGCCTAGAGCTTGATGTCGTTCATGACGTCATCGAGACTGCGGGGTGCCTGGGGCATATCAGCAGCTGGTGCGGCTGGCATAGCTGGAGCTGAGGAGGCGCTCATAGCATCGCCCCCTTCGACGGGACGCTCAAATCGGCGCGGGGTATGGGTAGAGCCTTCAGGTTCATTGATCTTGAGATTGACTCGGGCATTGTTGCGCGCTCCGATAACGCGAAGCAAAGTACGCAGCGCTTTGGCCGTCATCCCCTCTCGGCCAATGACCATACCCATATCCTCGGCATGCACATCGAGCGTAATGAGAACGCCCATTTCATCAATCTTACGACCCACTTTGACTGCCTCTGGATGATCTACCAACATCTTCACCACGTGCTCGACAAACTCCTGGTCTCGGAACACTTCCCCCGTTTCAGTATTTTCGGACATACGGTTTATTAATTAGTCAGAACCAGAACATGCTTAGTTTACACAATAAGAAATCTCATTGTCAATCAGTTTTTCAACTCATCCACTCATCAGGCGCCACAAATGGTTTATTCTTCCAGCTCACGGACTGACGGCAGAGGACGTTTTCGGCTTCGTCCCGGTCGGCGAGCAAAGTTTCGACAATTTTCTCCATGCGAAGACCTTGGGAACCCTTGACGAGAATCAGATCGCCAGGACGCACTATGTCAACGAGAGCTGTGGCAGCGAGAGTCGGATCCAAAAAAGTAAAAATGTTTTTCTGGGGAAAACTCGTTCCCTTGAGAGCATCCGCGAGATGGCGCATATGCCGGCCCACTCCGACGAACACATTAGCTCCCGATCCGAGGACATCGCGAGCGAGTGAGCGATGCGCATCAAAGGTCGTTTCTCCAATCTCGAGCATATCACCCAAGACAACAACACGCCGCGGCGCAATGATTTCTTTCATCACCGCGAGCGCGGCTTTGGTCGAAGCGGGTGAGGCATTGTAGGTGTCATCGATGAGGCGCATTCCGTCTCGTCCTGGGAGGAGGGTGAGGCGCCCTGGGAGCGTCCGATAACCGATGAGGGCATCCGCAATATCCACGAGATTCATCTTGGCGGCGATCCCGATCGCGGCGGCCGCAAGGATAGCATGGATATGATGTCGCCCTATCATCTCCGGAAGACGCACCGGAAGAGATGTCCCATTGTACGAGAGCTTGAAACTCATGCCATCGAGACGTCCATTCTCTTGGAGAAGTTTCACATGTTCGGCTCGGACCTCAGCTGTTTCGGCAAAACCATAGGAGAGAACCTTGGCCTTGGTTTTTTCTTTCAACTTGATAACTCGCGTGTCGTCCGCATTCAAAATCGCAAAACCATCTTCGGGCAGAGTCGTGATGAGTTTCCCTTTTTCCTTTGCGATATTTCCGAGGGTGCCAAAAAAAGCGAGATGGCTCCCCGAAACGCCGGTCAGAACACCAATCGAAGGCTCCGCACAATGAACGAGGACATCCATATCGCCCGGCCGATCCACCCCCATTTCAAGTACAAGGATTGTGGGGTAGCGTCCGCCAACTGTCGCCAACCAGGCGCCCCGGAGGAGAATAAGAAACCACAGAAGAGGATTTTTTCCTCCGCTTTTTTCTCCCAAAATGGTGAGCGGGAGACCAAATTCATTATTGTAGTTCCCTTCGCTCTTTCTCACTGTTCCCACCTTCTCGAGGATGAGCGCGGCCGCTTCTTTGGTCGAACTTTTCCCCACTGATCCGGTCACGCCAATGACGAGTGGTTTCTGGCGATGGAGAACCGCTCGAGCGAGGGAGAGGAGTATTTTTTCAATGAGTCGTTTCACGAGACAGAAAATTATTTCGATTTGACCGTTTCAACCGGCTGTACTTTACCATAGTTCAAGAGAAACTGCATGATACTCCCAAATGTCGGCGCTGCACTCGACTCAGCCCACTCCACATCTCGCGGATGATTGACCGTCACCAAGACTACATACCGCGGGTCCTTCATCGGTGCAAAACCAGCAAATGATCCGATGGTGAGCGTTTCATCATAACCGCCTCCGCCCGCCTTGGCTACTTGAGCGGTGCCGGTTTTCCCCACCACTTGGTAACCTGGAATATCGGCTCGTTTTCCATGACCATCGGTCACCACACTTCGAAGCATCTGGGAAACTGTCCGGGCTGTATCGCTCGAGATGACGCGCCGCAGGGGTTTCGATTCAACTGTCTCTTCCGTCCCATCGTCTTTGATAAAACGATCGATAATCTGAGGTTGCATGAGCACTCCTCCGTTGGCGATGGCTCCATAGGCCATGGCAATCTGAAGGGGTGTGGCTGTCACGCCTTGGCCGAAGGAAGCGGTGAGAAAATTGATCGTCGCGCGTGTATTGTCGAGCGCCCGCGTATTGCCGGCGTTTTCCACCGGGAGGCGAATACCTGTTTTTTCTCCAAAACCAAATTGTTTCATATAGTCACGAAAGCGACTATTCCCTATTTTCTTTTCGACAAAAATAACACCGGTATTGATCGATTCATCCAAGACTTTGGTCATCGAGCTCCTGCCATAGACTTTGTCTTGAGCATTTTTTATTGTATAGCCGGCTTCTTTGACGAAGCCCGTGTCAGTGAATTCAGTCTGCGGAGTAATTTGGCCTTCCTCAATCCCCATGGCCATCGTAAAGGGCTTCATCACGGAACCTGGTTCGTAGGGCTGTGAAACGACCGGATTGATAAAAAGATTGTAATCCGAAACCTGGCTATAATTATTGGGATCAAACTGCGGGAGCGCGGCCATGGCCAAGATTTTTCCTGTCTGGGGTTCCATGACAATCGCTGAAACTTGTTCGGCTTTGAATTTGTCAATGGCCTCGGCGAGAATCCGTTCGACTTCATATTGAATAACCCGATCGATAGTGAGGACAACACTCGTCCCATCCTGAGCTGGAGTTGATTCTTCAGCCTGTGCCGTCCACCATCCGTGTTCTCTTTTTTCATCGCGCAATCCCGTCACCCCATGCAGTTCTGAATTGAGACTCGCCTCCACACCATAGATCCCCACTTCATCCTCTTCACTCGGTCCGACAAAACCGATTATCTTGGAAGCCAGTTCATTGGCTGGATAAAAACGCTCGGTTTCTGGAGTGATATAGAGACCGGCAATATGGAGCTCTCGCAATTTCTCCGCATCTTCGGGACTCACTTTTTTCTTAATCAGTTCATAAGGATCGTTTGGCCGCGAAAGAATCCGGTCCCGAAGCTCTCCCTCGTCGACCCCCAAGACATCTTTGACATTCCGGACGAGCGCATCCACATCCGTCACCTCGCGCGGCGCCGCATAGACGAGCTGGTACTCGCGGTTGATGGCGACCGGAAAGAGACTTCCTCCATCCTTGAGAAAAACCGTTCCCCGTTCTGGGAGAAGGGTTTGCCGCACGCGATGCTGATTGGTGGCGAGCTCTTTCCATTTTTCATGCTCTCGCACTTGAATATCATAAAAACGCACCGAGAGCCCGAGCGCCACGAGCGAAAGAAAGAGCAAAAGACTCCCGACTCGCCATCGGGCTTCCCCTCTTTGCCTTTTCTTCATGACGGAAGTCGTTCCCCCTCCACCCAAACCACCTCTGTCATGATGAACAGGCTGCGACATAATGAAGAAAAAACACGTGGGTTAACGCAAAGCCACCGAAGGCGTCCCATGAGACGCACCGTCCACACTCACTTTTTCCATTCTCAAATTTTGACTCCCCTCTTCCACCCGGAGGAGTGACCCGGCTTCAGTCGCCTGGACATGGAGCTCGGCATTTTCTTTCTTGAGCTCTTGGAGTGTTCGCTCGAGCGAGAGAACTTGATAATTCTGCACCGCGCTCTTGTTCACCGAATACAGATAGACTCCGCCCACGAGAAAAAGAAGACAGGCGAGTGGCACAACGAGACTCTGGGCCGAGCCCGAGAGTTCTTGGCGCCATTTATATTGTGGGGTCGTTGGATGCTTCTTGACCTGATGGTGAGGAGAGAAGATACGCATATTCAGTTTTTTTGTTTTGGTTTTTGGAGAAACAGAACCGATCAACCCAACTTCTCGAGGGCGCGGAGTTTGGCGCTTCGCGAGCGTGGGTTTCTCGTTTGTTCGAGAGCACTGGGAACCACCGGCTTTTTCGTGAGAAGAGTGACTGTTTTTTCTCTCCCACAGTGGCATGGCCGCATTCCGCAGATACATCCTCGACTTTCTTTTTGAAAGAAGTGCTTCACTATCGCATCCTCACCCGAGTGAAAGGTGACGACCACGAGTTTCCCTCCGGGCTTGAGAACGGCGAGCGCCGCTCTGAGAAAACGCTCGAGCGCCTCGCGTTCACTGTTCACCGCAATCCGGAGCGCCTGAAAGACATGGGTTGCTGGATGAATACGGGCGCGTCTCCTTTTTGGGGAAACAGTTTCTTCGATGAGCGTCCGCAGTTCATTGGTCCGTGTGAGAGGCTTCGTCATGCGTGTCCGTACAATGGCTCGGGCGATTTTCTTCGCTTCCGGTTCATCACCGTAGAGGCGAAAGAGTTCGGTCAGTCTCTCCTCATTCCATTCCTGGAGAATGAGAGCGGCCGTCACCTTTTCTTTTGAATTGAGCCGCATATCGAGTGGACCATCGAGCTGGAAACTGAGACCGCGCTTCGGATCTTCGAGTTGATCACTCGAGAATCCGAGGTCAGCGACGATAGCATCAACTGCCTCAACCCCTTCCCGATGGAGAGCCTCCTTCACCGAAGCGAAACTCTCATTCACGAGAATGAGACGGCTTTCCGCGAGAGCTCTCGTGAGATGAGGATGAGAGGGACTCTCTTTTCGAAAACGCTCAATAGCTTCACTATCCCAATCAAAAGCGATGAGCTTCCCGTTGGGCTCCAGCCTTTTCAAGAGAGCCCGTGTATAGCCGCCGCCTCCCAATGTCGCATCCACCACCGTTTGACCCGGATGGAGATCGAGGAGGCTTTGCACTTCTTCTAAAAGAACTGGCACATGCTGACTTTCTTTCATACACTTCCGTTCAACCCTCAAAAATAAATGGTTCCGAAGAAATGTTTATTTTTGATTTCTGAAAAAAGTTTTAGTAGACGCCCAGTTTTCCCAGTTCATCGGCGATTTTCTCTGTTTGCTTTTCAGCACTCGCCTTGTACCTCTTCCATGCACTCGTATCCCATATTTCGAGACGATTGTAGAGGCCGACGATCGTGACTTCTTTTTTGAGACCAGCGCCTGATTTCAGAAAATCTGGAATGAGGATACGTCCTTGGCTGTCGAGATCCACATCATTGGCTCCCGCGAGCATGAGACGAGTGAAACTTCTCGTTTTCATTTCACCGACAGAGAGAGCGCCGAGTTTCCCCGCAATCTTTTCCCACTCATGGAGAGAGTACACAAAGAGGCAGTGATCGAGCCCGCGCGTCACCACGACACGCGATCCGAGTTCTCCACGAAACTTTGAAGGAAGCGCTAGGCGCTTTTTGGGATCGATCGAATGTGCGTATTCACCGATGAGCATAAGCGCCAAGAAGGGAACAGAAAAAGAGTTTTGAGGAAAATCACCACTTTTCCCCACTTTTCTGTCCTTATTTGACATTTTACTCCACTTTGGAAAACTCTGTCAACACTTTTATCCACATCAAAAAACGGCTTGTTCCAGCCGTTTCCCCCCTATTCCCTGACCCTTCCGAGCTAGTCCTGAAGAAAACGGACCAAGAGTCGGATTATGGCTCCCGCCGCTCCTTTGGAGAGATGCTCACCTTTAACGGCGGTCATTCGCGGAGCGATGTCGAAATGCACCCATTTATACCCATTGACAAATTGCTTGAGAAAAGCGGCTGCGGTGATGGCCCCACCCCAGCGCGTGTTCCCAATATTGGCGATGTCACCAAAATCACTTTCGATTTCAGCATCATATTCATCCCAGAGAGGAAGCGGCCACACAAAATCTCCGACGGCTTCCCCCATATGGCGAAGCTTGAGTTCCAATTTTTCATCTTGCGTAAAAAGCGCCGCCGCCCGTTCACCGAGGGCCACCATAGCGGCGCCCGTGAGCGTGGCGACGTCAATGACAAGTTTAGGATGATAGCGCTCAGCGTATGTCAGAGCGTCAGCCAGGATAATCCGCCCCTCTGCATCTGTGTTCTGCACCTCAATCATTTTTCCCGACATAGAGCGGATAATATCGCCCGGTCGATAACTCTCACCCGACGGCATGTTTTCGACCGCCGGAATGAGAGCCACGATATTTTTTTTCAGCTTGAGACGCGCCGCGGCGGCCACCACGTGAATCACTGCGGCTCCTCCTGACATATCCATATTCATCCCGAGTATGGCGTCACTTGGCTTGAGATTGATACCCCCAGTATCAAAGGTGACACCCTTTCCAATAAGAACGACCGGAGCCTCTTTTTTCTTTCCGCCACTGTATTCAAGAATAATGAACTTGGGCTTTTCCTTGGAACCTTTGCCAACAGCGAGTACTCCCCCCATTTTCATTTTTTGAAGAGCCGTCTCATTCAAAATAGTCAATTTGACCGGGAGATCGCGTACGGCACGCTTGGCGTGCTCGGCGAGTATCGCTGGTGTCATATCACCACCGGGCATATTCGATATACGACGTGACCAATTGACTTCCTCCCCAATAATCTTCCCCCGCTCCAGACCTCGACGAATTTCTTTCGTTTTTGCATTTTCAATAAAAACTGTTCCAACATCCGGGAAACCTTCCTTGGGCTCTGTTTTGAAATGAGTAAAGGCAAAATTGGCCATGAGAGCATTCACCGCGAAGAGTTCGGCCAATTCTCCTGAAGAAATCTTGAGCTTTGGGAAAAAGAGATCGTCAAAATTGAGAGTGAGTTTGGCAATTTTTTTCTCTTTGGCTGTTTTGACGATGCGCCGCATGAGGAGCATGAGCTTGCGTCGAGTCATGTCCGGGTGCTTCCCAATGCCAAATGAGAGTTCGCGCTCTCCCGAAGCCGTGCGAACCACTTCGTCTACATCCGAATCGTTGAAAACAACTCTGGCGACTCCACTTTCGGCCTTTCTTTCGGTAATAAACTCCATACTTATTTCTTCTTTAAGATTTTGACGTCAGCGAGTACTTCTTCGGCATGCCGCGCTGGGTTGACGGGATCATAGATCTTGACAATTTTCCCATCTGGATCAATGAGAAATGAAACTCTGTATGTGCCCATGTATTCACGGCCCATAAACTTTTTCTTACCCCATACCTTGTACAGTCTGACTACTTTCTTCTCTTCATCCGAAAGAAGCGTAAAGGGAAGGTTGTATTTCTCAACAAACTTGGCATGCTTCTTTATGGGATCAACAGAAATTCCGAGCACTGTGACACCGGCTCGTTTGAGAAGAGAAAAATTATCACGAAAGCTACACGCCTCTTTCGTACAACCGGGTGTATCATCCTTGGGATAAAAATAAAGAATGACCCAACCGCCGCGAGTGTCTTTCAAGCGATGGGGGTCACCATATTGATCGAGGAGAGTGAAGTCCGGTGCAGTTTGTTTCAGGCGGAGCGGCATGGAAAATAAGTTTGTCCTCCAGTGTAGCATTTTTCTCTGAAATGGGAAAGGCCGGGACATCAAGGTTCGATGTCCCGGCCATTCGCTTGTGTCCGGATCGCTGTCCGGATTTTTTTCCTCCTCCTGGAGTTATTCGGGCGCCCAGACATCCTCGAGCGGTTCGAGGAGACCCCAGTTCACGGTGGGTTTGGGAACTCCGCGCCAGGGGCTCGTAAAACCACTCCCTGCCTTCTGGGTCTGGCTTGGAAGGGCCGCCTCGATGACAGCTCGTCGAGTGGCGGCTTCAACCGCCAATTGCTCATTGGTAGGCAATTAATCCTCCTCTGTCTTTAGAAACAAAAACGGTCGCCCCAGAGGGTGGCCGTCTGCGCACGTGCGAAATCACACAAAACACAGCTTCGACATGGTAGCAGGAATTTCGGGGAGCGTCAAGGACGCGGGAGATATTTCCTTTTTTTGAGCCTTTCGGGGAGGTATTCCTGCTTGGCTTCTTCTGGATCTTTGAAATTCGGCGTGTATTTATACCCCTTCCCATAGCCGAGATTCTTCATAAGTTTGGTCGGGGCGTTTCGAATATGGAGAGGCACGGGTTCATTGGGAAAGTCAGCAATATCCTGTTTCACCGCTCCGTAGGCCGTGTAGAGCGCATTCGATTTTTTGGATTTGGCCATATAGACCACCGCTTGGGCCAGATTGACCTCGCACTCGGGCATACCGATCATATGACACGCCTCATAGGCAGCCACAGCCTGCGGGAGAGCAAAAGAATTAGCCATCCCCACGTCTTCCGAAGCAAAGCGAATGAGCCGCCTGGCGATATAGAGCGGATCCTCGCCTCCCTCAAGCATCCGGCCGAGCCAGTAGAGAGCCCCATCGGCATCTCCCCCACGCATAGACTTGTGAAGCGCTGAAATAATATTGTAATGTTCCTCGCCGTCTTTGTCGTAGAGAAGATGCGAACGGGCCGCAATTTTTTCGATACAGGCCACATCGATATTTTTCTGCGTTTGAGCGGCCGCTTCGAGAAGATTGTAGGCGGCTCGCGCATCTCCTCCCGAAATACCGGCGATAAAGGCGAGGGCATCTTCTTTGAGAGTGAGCTTACGCTCTTTGAGCCACTCGTCTTCGGCCAAGGCACGCTCCAGGAGTTGTTCCAAAATTTCGGGAGAATGTTTTTCGAGAACGAGAACGCGTGTTCGCGAAAGAAGAGCGCCGTTTACTTCAAAACTTGGATTTTCGGTGGTCGCACCGATGAGCGTCACCGTGCCGGTTTCCACATGAGGAAGAAGCGCGTCTTGCTGGGCCTTGTTCCACCGGTGAATTTCATCAATGAAAAGAATAGTGCGTTTGCCAATCTTGTGTTTTTCTTTGGCCTCCCCGACAATTTTCTGCAATTCTTTTTTTCCCGCTTCCACCGCTGACATCGCCATAAAGTCGGAGGCCGTTTCCTCGGCAATGAGTCGCGCCAATGTTGTTTTGCCACTCCCCGGCGGTCCCCAGAAAATAAGAGAGGGCACCTCATCATGGGCGATGGCTTCGCGAAGAAATGAACCGGCCTGGATGATCTTTTCTTGGCCGAGAAATTCAACGAGCGTATGTGGCCGCATTCGTTCAGCCAGTGGCGGCAAAAGTTCCTTCTGGAAATTATTTTTCTTGGGCATAGAAGATTTTTTCTTTACCAGCTCGGACGAGGGTAAAATCAGTTTCGTGGAGCTCAATGAGCGTGGATGGCTCGCTCTCGAGAACACCCCCATCAATATACAAGGAAAGCGAATCGCCAAACACTTCTTTCGCTTCGGTAATATTTTTGACCGTCGGTTTCCCCTCCCGATTGGCGCTCGGGGCGAGGAGCGGTCCTGTTTGTTTCAAAAATTCCCGAAGTTCTCTCCAGGCCGGCACACGAAAGGCGAGTGAGCCTCTCCCCCGATGGAGATATTCCCATTTTTTTTCAACCGGAAGAATCACGCTCACGGCTCCTGGCCAGACACTTTCAAGAAATTCTTTCTGGTATTCATTCAACTGTATACCGAAGCGCTCCAGTTCTTCAATGCCTGCAATGAGAAGAATGCAGGGTTTCCCCAGATCGCGCTTGCGAAGCGTATACAGTTTCTCTACTGCCTCACGGTGGTCAGCGCTCGCGACGATGCCATATACGGTATCGGTTGGGATAATGGCAATCTCACCACTTTTGATGGCACGAGCACTCTTCTCCGTAAATGGCCACATATCCCCCATACTTTTTTACATTGTTTTTGGTTCCACCCACTGGCCGCTCTCTTTGATAAGCACAATGAGTTCTTCGACCGCGCTCTCGGAAGGGACATCGCGTTTCACGAGCGTTTTCTTTTTGTACAAATTGATTTTATTGGGCGCTCCACCGACATAGCCGAAATCCGCATCGGCCATTTCTCCGAGTCCATTCACCACACACCCCATGACTGCGATGCGCACGCCTTTGAGATGGCCCAATTTCTCTTTGATGACATTGGTAGTGGATTCAAGATCGAAGAGGGTGCGCCCGCAGGAGGGACAAGAAATGAATTCTGTTTTCGTTATGCGGCGCCTCGCGGCCTGGAGAATGCTGTAACACGTGGGGATTTCTTTGACGGGATCTTCGGTGAGTGAAACACGAATCGTGTCCCCCACGCCATCGAGGAGAAGTGTCCCGATACCGAGCGTCGATTTGGCCCGGCCATCTTCGCCATTTCCCGCTTCGGTCACGCCCAGATGAATGGGGTAATCCATCCCTTCTTTGTCGAGCGCTTGGACGAGGAGACGATTGGCCTCGATCATAATGAGCGGGTCCGAGGCTTTCATGGCCACGATAATTTCATCAAAGCCATGTTTATGAAAAATCCGAAGATATTCCATAGCCGATTCGACCATCCCAAAAGCCGTATCGCCGTAGCGCGAGAGGATGCGGTCCGAAAGTGACCCATGATTGGAGCCAATGCGAAGTGGTTTCCCGGCTTTTTTGGCCGCTTCGATAAATGGAACGAGACTTCCTTCGATACGTTCAAGTTCCACCGCATAACTCTCATCGGTAAAGGTGAGATCCCGAAAGAGTTTGCCGTCGAGGAAGTTCCCTGGATTGAGACGCACTTTGTCTGCATATTTGAGCGCTTCAAACGCTGCCGCTGGAAGAAAATGAATGTCCGCGATAAGCGGCACCTTTATCCCTTGTTGTTTCAACCCTGCTCGAATTTTCTCCAGGGCCTGCGCATGAGTGGGCGAAGGCGTCGTGAGCCGGACGAGTTCAGCTCCGGCCCGCACACAGGCCGCTACTTGAGCAATGCTCGCTTCAATATTGAGCGTATCCGTATTGGTCATGGTTTGGACTCGAATGGGATTGTCTCCTCCAATACCGACATTTCCAACCATCACAACACGAGTTTTGCGGCGAGGCTTCTGGACTGAAAGCTCAACTTTTTTTTCTGGAAGAATGGACATGGCTAGACGAGCGCTTCAGAAAAAACAAGTGAGAGTCCGACCGGGCAATGATCAGAGCCGGGTACGGTATCGAGAATAAACGCATCTTTCACATTCGGCTTGAGTGACTCATCAATAAAGAAATAATCAATGCGCCAGCCAACATTCCGTTCACGGGCACGGGTTTTCATATCCCACCAACTGTACTGAACCAATCCCGGGTTGACCATGCGATAGGTATCGAGAAAGCCAGCCGGGGCGAGCGTGTCCATCCAGGCCCTCTCTTCGGGAAGAAACCCCGATGTCTTTTCATTTTCTTTGGGTCGGGCCAAGTCCATTTCATGATGAGCCGTATTCACATCTCCGCAGAAAATAATCTTCTTCCCCTGTTGTTTCTTCATATGATCGACATAATGAAAAAACTCCTCATAGAATTGGAGTTTGTATTCCAGCCGCTCGACACTGGCTCCGCCATTCGGGAAATAAACATTGAGAAGCGTGAAGTGGCGGAATTCCATCTCGATGACCCGTCCTTCGCGCGACAGGAGATTGTCGCCAAAAAAAGTTTTGACTGAAAACGGTTTGATCTTGGTATAAATCCCGACACCGCTATAGCCCTTCTTTTCGGTGGACGAATTGTAATAGCTCGTATAGCCATCCGGGTGACGGAGCTCTTCGGGCAATTGATCGGGATGCGAGACTTTGGTTTCTTGGACACACACGATGGGGTAGGCTCCCTTTTGCATCCATTCGACAAAACCCTTGCGCCCAGCCGCGCGCAGTCCATTCACATTCCACGAAATGAGAGTATAGGCTTCTTCCATAGGGAGAGTAACTTCCCTATCCTACCATTTCTTAGCCCGAGAAAAAAGCAGCGCCGTCGGGTTTTGGGCCGGCGGCGCGTTCTTCGGGTACGACGTGCGTACCTTCTGGTTTGTTCCATGCTTCCCCCTAGAGAATGACGGCGGCGAGTGCTCCCGCGGCGGCCAGCAGAGTTGCAGCGGCAAATTCTATGCCGAAAATGCCGCCGTCACCGCGCTTGTCGTCTTCACGATTGTCCGCTTCGTAATCCTCCCAGAACTGCTTGGAAAGCGACGAAGTGGTTGATTCGGTCAGCATCTTGTGGGCTACCGCTTCCGGTGTGGGCGCCTCGTTAACTCTGATTGCGTTCAAAGAGCCTCCTTAGGGCAGTGAGGAATGAAGTGAACAGAGAAGTACTGACTACACTTCCATTATACCACGAAGAAGCATTTTTGTAAAGTGTATGCTCCTTCTTTTGTCAAGCCCTTATTTTCACGGGTTTTTCGAATTGATGAGGTAGCTCCGGCCAGCCAGTTCGAGGATGAGATGGTCTAATTCTTGATAGCGACGTTTCTTTTCATGAATATCCACGTCATTCCCCATTTTGAGAGCGGCAGTTCCCGGGCGGGGTGAATACCAGGCGAGATAGGCTTTGTGATATTTCACCCGTTGCGCGATATCGAGTGTATCAGCAAAGTCCTCGAGCGTTTCTCCCGGAAAACCCACAATAATATCAGTCGTAAATTGGACATCCGGTACCTGGGCGCGAATATTCTCAATGAGCGCGAGGTATTCATCCCGCGTATACCAACGATTCATGGCCTTGAGGATCTTGTCGCTCCCCGCTTGGATCGGGAGATGGAGAAGGCGGTCAATGTTTTTATTCCGTGCGATCACCGCGATGAGATCATCTGAAAAATCCCATGGATTGGCGGAAAGAAACATAACTTTTTCAACGCCCGGTGTTGTGGCTACGGCTTCGAGAAGTTCAGGGAAAATGGTCGGGATACGATGGCGCCCGAGGTGTTTGACCATAGTCGGTTTCACTTTTTTTCCGTCAGGAAGAATATACTCCCCTTTGGCTTTGATAGTCTCGACAAGAAAATCGGCGCCGTAGGAATTCACGTTTTGCCCGAGAAGCATAATCTCCGCTTTCCCCTGAGCCACCGCGTCACGCACTTCGTCCATGATTTCTCCAAACGGTCGCGATCTTTCTTTCCCCCGCGCAAAAGGGACAATACAAAAAGCGCAGTAGTTGTTGCAACCATTGGATATGACAATGGAAGCGAGTTTCCCGGTGTTGCGTTTCGGCGTATGCTCAAATCCGACTTCCTCGAGGGGGAGAAATTCCGCGTCGGGAAGACGCCCCTTCATCCGCTTCATGAGTTTGCCTGACGGCTCTCGGGCGGCGGCACCCACGAGACAGCCTGTAATAACCACATGCACATCATCTTTGTCGCGTTTGGATTTCTCGCGGAGATTCTGAACGAGTCCATAGACACGCTCTTCGGCCCGATCGCGGACAATGCAAGTATTGATAACGAGAGTATCAGCCGTTTCAATGTCCGGAGCCGCTTCAAAACCCCGCGATTCATAAAAACTCGCGATGCGTTCTGAATCAGCCGTATTCTGCTGACACCCAAAAGTCTGAATAAAATATTTAGACATAAGTTCAACCACTCTACCGCAATCTCTCTCGCTGATCAAGGATGGTCTGGCCGCTATTTTTGAGAGTAATCGGAATGTCTTGGGTCGTAATTTCCTTTGAGGCTGGGTCAAAAGTGGCTCGAACAAGAAGGCCTTTTTGCGTTTCCGGACGGAAATACTGATCGAAGATGAAATTGCCCAGCGAATAATAGATTTTCTTGCCTTTATAAATTTCTGTTTCTTGAACCACATGCGGATGGGTGCCAATGATAAGATCAGCCCCAGCATCGATGAATTCATGGGCGAGCGTTTTCACATATGCGGGCGCGTTCGTATACTCAATCCCCCAGTGCGTGAACACAACAGTAAAGTCGACCTTACCTTGTACATTTTTTAAGTCTTCAAGCGTTTTCTTCTCTCCATCCGAAACAAATTGATTGTAATTGACGAAAGCAATCCGTGTTCCCTTGACTTCTTCAATATCGGTGCGATTATCCCCTGCCAAAGGCGAACCAAAATAGTTTACTCCCGCATTGTGTAAGTATTTCTTCGTTTGCTCCACACCATCCGCTTTGAAATTCAAAATATGGTTATTCCCAATATTGACTGGCCCAATATGTTCATGCGCCAGGAAGGCTGCGGTTTCCGGAGGAAAAGTAAAAACATAATTCTTGGCTTCTCCCGCGACACTCGTTTCACTCTCCGATGGATTATCTGTAATCGGCCCTTCCAAATTGGCCACGATAAGATCAGAGGTATGAAGCGTCTCCTGAAGATTGGCCAAAACAAAATCTTGACCCTTCTCGCGCATGACCGTCCGAATATACCTATCGAATTGCATATCGCCCCCAAAGAGAATTGAAACGTTTTTCTTATTCTTGTCTGGAGAAACGAATGGCGGTTGAGAAGTGGCATAATATCCATTGACATAGCTCGTTACATTGTCAAGATCTGTCGAACCGAAATCAAGAGCATCCTTATTCTCCATCAAGGTAAAAATTGGTGCGGTCCCTGAAGCATGAAGGTAACCAGCAAGAAAAGCGATACAGGAACGACAGTCATTGCGCAAATTGTCAAAATTGGTTGTGTCTATATGGGAGAGCATTTCAATTCCCTGTTTGTCCTGGGTCCGCGCTACCGCCCGAGTCACATCATGCGAGAAGTCACTACTGACTACCAAAAGAGTTGGAACTTGATCTTTTGTGAGCCCTTGCACCTCTACCCCGAGAGCTTGGAAATCTTCGTAATCATAATTATTGCGGAGAATGAGAGGAACAATGGTGGCCTGGGGAAAGTAATGCGCAATGAAAGGAATCTCTGTATAAATCCCATGCTCATGCAAAAAAGGTTTCCTCTGCTCCCGGACACCCCTGGTTTCTTTGGCGAGTCTTTGGATCAAAGTTGCATCCGATGAAATATTTCCAAAAAGTCCGTCCCAAGAACTCTCAGTGGTCCAGGTGCGTTCGCTTTCCCCAAAGGCCGTTTGATAATGATCGGGACTCACAAGAATAATCCTTTTGATACGAGGATCAGCTACGGCTGCATACGATCGGGCAATGAGCGGGGCAGCCAAAAGATGATGTGAAGTAATCATGGCGAGCGGTGGCACGGCAAATTCACGGGGCTTCGATGTCTCAGCAAAAGCTTTCTCATACACGCTTTTATCCCTATACGTGGTGGTGAGGAGTTGTTCTTTGTTCGGAGAAGATGTGGTCATACTCGGCGAAGAGGCTCTCTTCGACCAGAAGAAAAACGCTACTCCCACACTGAGAAACAGGACTAAAAGAGCTATGATTATCGCATAGCTCTTTCTCACGGATGGAGAAGAATTGTTCCTCAACATGTCAGATTACTGAAGCTGCTTAGTCCAGGCTGGTTTCGGAGGAAACGGCGTCCCGTCTTCTAAGGTCTGTCCGTCTTTGGAACTGTGGCCAACTACATCTTCAAGACCACCGGTACCGGCATTGCCGTAGACGGCCCTCTTCCATATTTCATCTGTATAACGCTTGGCCAGTGGTCCGGCGAATTCATAATAGCTATAGACTAGTCCACGAGTGAGACGTGTTCCATTCACATCCTTGACGGCCACAAAGACAGAATCTGGAATTCCTGTGGCTTCATACAAAATCTTTTTCTCAGGAACATCCGTCTGAACGTCCGCAATGAGGGCGGAACGAGCCTGGTCTTCTGTGGCAGTTTCACCGGCGAGAGGCGTCAGTACACTCGATAGTTTCCCTGGCTCGAGCCGGAGACGTTCGAAATCATCTTCAGCAATTTTTTTGTTTTCAATTTCCTGAAGTGCCAGAGACCGAAAGAACGTGACCGAATCATTAAACTGGTCATTACGGTATTGCATGTCCTGATCAAGGAGTCCCAGATCGCTCATGCCTTGAGTAGTCATCTTACTCAAAGCGAGCAACCGATCCCAGAACTCCATATTGGGTTCGACATACCCCATCGGGACAGGGGGTGTGGTAGGCGGTTCATCGCCCCCACCGCCCATTTCCGCATATGCTTGTTTAGCATAGAGCAGCGTATCGTGTTTCAGTTCAGTCCAGGAACCAAGAGCAGCATTAGTGTTCTTGAGCCGCCAGGCATCCTGTTGCATGAAGCCAGGATAACCGGAAAGTTGGCTGGAATCCTGGAAAAGCGTTTTTAAGGTCCTAATCCAGCCCCAGTAAATATTCTGCGTCCACATATCATCCGAGAGACCAGCAAATTTGTTCTTGAGCCCAGAGAGTTTCTCATGAATCGCGTCCCGACTATCCAGCGCGTTGGCAGTAATCCACTGCTCGAGCAAAGGATCGCTTGTCTTATCTCCAAAGGCCGCCATTACCATGAGAGCCGTGGGCATGCTAGGAAGCTTGGGGCCCTTCTCCTGACCCTTGGTTAGCTCGGTAAAAATGAAAGCGTCGGGAGTAAAGCGTTGACCCATAAAACGGAATCCGCGAGTACTCTCTTTCAAGTCGTCCGTAGTCGAAGAGAGAACATCATCCCCCATGAGGACCGATGAGAGAACCGCTGGCCCGCGATAGGCTTTCACTTTGGTTTCCGCGAGAGCCAGGTCTCCCGGTGACCAGCTTGTCTTTTCTCCCAATTGCTTCACGAGATCTTGATACTCATAAATTCCGAGATCATCACTCTCGCCCACGAAAAAGGTGGTGGGAATATAGATCGCCTCCCAATCTTTCTTGAGAGTCGGATCTTCCATCCAGGTCGCTACCGACAAAGAATCACGCAAGAGTTCGGGGCTCTTAGCCAGAAAATTCTGCCGCCCATACCACATCATGGAGCGAAAATACGTCCGGAGAACGCTATTCTTGCCATAATGGCTCCTGGGAGTGTACTGGGTATAATCTTCGAGATAATCCGGATTCGCGGCTTGCTGATATTTCCCGAGGAGCGGCCCAACTTGGACTTGAGAGGCATCAAAGATGAGTTTAATTTCGGATGCCACCTGATCGGCAATCCCAGGATCCATTTCGCTCCGATGCTTGGCGAGGGCCGCGAGAGTAGCTTCGAGGGTATCGGCCTGGGTATCCATAGCCATTTCGGAATCCGCCTCTGCTTGGGCCGTTTCGATAAGTACCATTGGAACAGCAAAAAAGCCGGCTAAGCGTTCATCGCTTGCCTTTTCATCTCCAGAGCTTTGGGCCGCATTGTTCAGCGCTTTTTGGTACAGTGTTTTGGAGAGGACGCCCAAATGCTGGAACAAGATCCCATTTTCAGCATGCTCGAATTCCTTCTCCAACAAGCGATGATAAACATGAAGCGCCAAGTCAGTCGTCACGAAGGGAGCATTTTCCGGTGCGCGGTAGTGTGCGTCGAAAAATCCGCCGATTCCCTTGTAAACACTGGTCCAGTCATCATACCGGAGTTCTTCGGCTGCTGGATCCTGTTTGAAACGGAGGTCATGGACAGGGGCGACAAAAAAGTTTTTCGTGGTGAGGGCTTGTTTTTGAGCCTCGGAAAAGGAAAACGGGACAGTATCCGTCCTCCCCTCTTTTTGAGCTGGGACAGGATTTTCAAAATTCTTCAGATTCGAAATTTCTGACAGTCCAATGGAAGCAGCGGGAACAGCGGGGGTAAACTTCGAAACATCGAGATTGTAAGGTGCAAAAGAAAAGTGGTCCCGCACGGACTTCATTGCTCCAATGTCCGTGTGTGTTTTACTTCCCCCTCCCGATGGGAGAGAAAATGTCTGATGGAATACCTTCCATACCCCGATCATCCCACCTGCTACCAATAACCCCAGCAGAGCCCCAACCACCCATTGTTTGGTGTGTGACATACGGTATCAAAATATTTCCTTCAGTATACCACTAGGGTTTGGTATTCGAAGTTTTTTCCTCCTCCACAATAAGTTGCCCGCAGGCGGCGGCGATATCGGCTCCCATGGTGCGGCGACGCGTGGCATCCACTCCAGCCATTTGTAAGGTTTTTTCAAAGTTGAGAAAAGCTCCTCCCGCACTCGTGTGATAGCGACTCTTGGTATCGTTGTATGGAATGAGATTGATTTTGACCTTCCCCACTCGCCGTGCAAACTGAATGAGTTTCTTCGCGTGCATGGGTGTGTCGTTCACTCCGGCGAGCATAATGTATTCCAAGGTGAGGTGGCGACGCTTCGAATCAAATCTCTCAAAATATTCTTTGGTCCATTTTTCTAGATTTTCGAGAAAGGCATCATAGGAACTCGGCATAATGTTTTTGCGTGTCTCCGTGTCGGCGCTATGGAGCGACACCGCCAGGCGCACCGGGGGCCATTCGGGATCCTTCAAGATATGCGAGAGCATGGGAAGAAGTCCGACGGTGGAAACGGTGAGACGCGTTGGCCCCATCTCGGTATACTCCAGGAGTGTCTTCAAAGATTGTTTGACATTTTCATAATTGGCCAAGGGCTCGCCCATCCCCATATAGACGACATTGGAAATACGCTGCTCAAGGTCATGCCGGCCGTCGAGGAAATACATCCAAAAACGATACTGATCGATGATTTCATCGCTCGTGAGATTTCTCGTGAAGCCCATTTTGCCCGTCGCGCAAAAGGTACAGGCCATGGCACAGCCTACCTGCGAAGAAACACAAATACTCCAGAAGCCGCGCGCATTCTGCATGAGGACGGTTTCTATCATCTTGCCATCATGAGTCGCGAGGAGAGCCTTGAAGGTGTCATGTCGGGCGCTTTCCAAAACATGGCGTTTTTCGAGACTCATCCACGGGAGTCGGGTCGCTATGAGATTTCTATCGTTTTTATTGAGCGTTGTCACATCTTCCCATTTCTTGAAACGTGGCTCAAAAAGAGCGCCAAAAATTTGACCCGCGCGATAGCGGGGCCAGTCGGAAAAATGTTTCTGATACAACTCTTCTCGATTCATACAGCCACAAAACAGTACCACAAGAAGAGTCGTCCGTCAATCCTCAGGCTACGGATTCTTTTTTGTTTTCCCCGCAAAGAGATCGCGGGCTGGAGCAGGAGGCGTGGCATGCTCGGCCGCCAATTTGTCCCGGGCTGCGAGAGCCTCGGTGTATTTGTCTTTTTCAAATGTCGTCTCTTTGACGGTGCGCTGGAGATAGTCCTGGCGTTCCTCATCTGTCCAATGATAGCGCTCGAGGCCCATATACCACTCATAGCCGCCCCACCCACTCACGATGAGAAAAAGAAAGAAGAAGAGAATTCGGTAGCGCTTGATCCATTGATACATGAGCGCGTGATACCAACTCTTGAGGGTGCTTTTTTTCAAATGAAAAGGCATGTTCATAGGGGCGATTTGAGATAGACGACAGTATCGAGATTAGCGTCCAGGCGAATCACCTGGGGTGAAGGAATCGGAACAGGGGGCGTACTCCCTGGATTAAATGGGTCCACCACAACCGGGAGAGCGTCTGAGGCGCTGGCTCCATTGCCCGTGTGCTCCACCATATTAAGCCCAATCACATCCAGCGCATATGGAAGAGTTTCCAGCTGTTGGAGATAATTCACAATATTGGGATAAGTGCCAGTGACGACAATGTCCAGGCGGAGATATTGGTCAAGAGGGACTTCGCCTAGAATTCCTGTTGGTTTTTTGGGAGCGACTGTTTTGACCGCGGAGCCTCCATCGTCATCTCCGGATTTTTTATCGGCCGACGAAGGCTTTGTGGGAGTTAACTTACTTTCGAGAAAAGTATTGTCGCGGGAATTGATGGTCACTTCGACATTGGACCGGAGAGCTAGGTCCTCGATGGTTCTCACAAAATCCACCAGGTGTTCCTTGGTGAGGGTCACATCCAGGGCTGATGCATGGCTCAAGATGAATTGATTGTACTCATTGAGCATGGGGAGTTGTTGTGCCTGGCGATAGCGATAGTCCGAAAGAATATCGAGAGCTTGAAGCCGATCTTGTCTCGCCTGTATGAGTTCGTGGAGTTTGGCTATTCCAAACCACCCTCCCCCTCCGACGACCGCGAGTAAGAGGGTTTGAAAGACAAGCGGTTTCCATTTTTTCCAAGAGGGACGTTGCATAGCGTTAGGGTTTCATATCAAGAAGACAGGCGCGCTTGACGGTAAACTCGATTTGGAAATCAAAATCTTTTTCGGAAAACAAATTGGATATGGGCGTCTTGACATCGGTCACACAAGATTCGCCCTTGAGATTATCCTGAAAGGCGAGGAAGTTCTCCCGAGTATGGGCTTGGCCATCGAGACTGACCGTATAGTCTTTGGTCGAGAGATCCACCCAGACGATGCCCGTCGGGGTGAGGGTATCAAGGAGGTGCAGGAAATTGGACCAATGGAGATGGTTTTTGCTCAATCTTCCGACAAGAGCCGCTTCACTATTGGCTTCTTTGAAATTTGCCTGATACTCGGTAATTTTCTTGGCCTCCGAATTGGCCTGTAAAAGACCCGCGTAACTTTCTTCTTTGGCTTTGGTTTGTGAGTTGAGAATAGAATAAACGCCTACGAGGAGGAGAAGATAAAAAATAATAATAAGTGCGAAGAGGGTCGTTTGCCAGGTGAAGAAACGGAAATAGAAGCGCCGGCGAAGCGCCACTTTTTGTTCCTCAGGAAGAAGATTAAGTAAAATCTGCATACTCATCAAGACCTCGGAGAGCGAGGCCGATTGCGGTTGAATACTGGACGGAATGTCCCCTGTCAATAGGTGGGAGAGTGCGGCCGAGTTTCACATTCACCCAGGGATTGCCAAACTCAACTGGTTGGTTGAGTCGTTTGGTAAGATATGGGAGAAGCCCGCGCATATTGGCTCCTCCTCCACAAAGGACGATATTATCAATCGTCGGTGAATAAGCAAGGTTCGAAAGATAAAAATTGATGGAACGATCAATTTCTACGGCAAAATTTTCGAGAATGGGTTGGGCCGCCTTAAAAAGTGGGCTTTTCATGGCCAGTGATCCGAGACCATATTTAATTTTCATAGTCTCGGCTTCTTCAAAGGAGATGCGCAATTCCTTGGCAATCGCGTCAGTAATCATTTGAGACGAAAGTGGGATACTCGAGGTAAAACACGGCGTATTGCCGATGGCCACAAGAAAACTCGTCCGTCGGTCTCCGATATCCACAATGAGACGCGTTTTTTCCTCATCTTTTTCAGAAAGGAGACTCCTCGCTTGGGCGATGGATTCGGTTTCCAGGCCCGCCACATCGAGTCCCGCCTTTTCCAAGACTCCATGGAACTGGTCAACCATGGTGCGCGAAACAGCCACCACGAGGACACTTATCTTGTGTTTTTCCCGAGACAGTTTTTTCCCAAGAATTTGGAAATCGTAATACACCTGATCTAGAGTAAGGGGAATATTGGCCTCGATCTCCCATTTGATGGCTTCGGCCACTTCATCCTCCTCCATTTCGGGAAGTGAGATAATCCGAAGAAAGGCCTTGGTTTCAGGAAGGGAGCAGATGACATGCTGGGTGGTGATGGCCTTGGGGAGCGCAATCGAGCGCAATTTGTGCATGGCCTCAACCACAATTTCTTCTTTGATAATTTCTCCATCAACGACACTGCCCATGGGAAGAGGAACCGTGCCAAAGCTCGTCACAATCTCCTCCTCACCCTCACGTTCAAGCCAGACCGCTTTGATCGAGAGGTCCGAGAGATCCAGGCCAAAGGGCTGGGGAAACAAATTAAAGATTTTCTTTTGAAGAAAACTCATACGGAAAATTTCGGTTTTTCGCTTTTTCTTTATCTTACCACGTCCTCGGTCTAGAGCTCATCCCAAAGATCCAATTTGTACTGGGTACCCGTCGGAAAATACGGCGGTGGGTAATACAAAAGGTCATTATCATAGATGAGATTCCGGTTGGTATAGCCTGTGCCATCGGTCCACGCAAAACCATAGCGCTGGTTCGAAGCAATCGCTCCGTAGACAGTAATCGTGTTCCTATGGTCAGCCGAGCCTACCAGACTCGTGTAATACAGACGCCCCACCCTTCCGGTCTGTGCCAGAAGAGCCGCATCCACCGTGAGAAAATCCGGACTGTTGTACACCACCTCAATATCGTTTTGAGCTACGAGACCAAGGATGTCCGAACCATTCGTATTGGTATAGAGCAGATTGTCTTCAATATAGATGTCTTTACTCCCACCACTCGTCAGATCGGCTGCGGCAATTGTAACTTTGCGCGTATTAATCGTCCCCTTTATCCAAACATTATTCTCGACGAAGATAACGCCATTGTCGGGAAGTGGGTAATTGCTAGAGCCCCCTTGATAGCTCGCAATGGCATTCGTATTCGCGTTGATGGTTTTTACGGTGCGGATGTCAAAGGTATCATTATTTTTGAGGGTGATTTCACGGCCCAAATTTGCATTATTGAAATAGCGACCGCCGTTGACGCCATTATTGGCATCCGTTTTCATCAGACTGAGGTCCCCCTGGATACTCGTAAAATCCCTGGTCGCCACAGGATATTGTTTCCCCGCCAGAAAAACATTGGAATGCATGCTCGAGTTATAGTCCCCTGCCCACGAAGACCACACGCCGGCCTTGGTCGCATTCACGTCGCTGTCGGAATCGAAATACGTTGAGACGGCACTCTGGACCAAATTGGTGGCCACTCCGTCAAAGTGAACGCCGCCATTCGAAAAAATCTTTCCTTGAATCGTGGTGCCATTCCCAAACCGGATGTTGTTATTCGAGAGCACCGTATACTCACTCCAGGCGGGACGGCGGAGACGCACCTGGACCGTCCGTTGAATGGTGGGGTGTTTCAAGGTCCAGCCGGTGGATTTGATAATGGCAATCGTCGAACCTGTCGTGGGCGGAGTGACATGAATCTTGTAGTGACCAATCACGCCACCCCCTGGGTCATAATAATCGCGTTCATAGTCAGAGGCGACTCCATAGGTTCCCGCGGCCGCCCAAAAAGCCTGGATCTGGGCCGTGGTTTTTCCTTCAACATTGTGGGCCAAATACCATCGATAAAACTCAATGCCTGATTCGGCAATGTGAAGGGCCTGTTCTTTGCTCCGAGTTTTGAAAGAAAAACCAATATTGTTGGTCACGAATTGAATCGTGGCCGTAAGAAGGATGGATACCGCAAACATAATAATCAGTCCATACACGAGAGCCGATGCTTTCATCTTGCGGGTCTTTTTTCTACTGATCATAGGTTTCCAGATTACGCAGATCAACAAAAGATTCAACATTGATGTTGTTGGGGGCCTTGAGAGGATCGATATTCATGAAGAGTCGAATCCGGACAAGACGGACATTCTGTACAGCCACCGGCGTCACCAATGGATTATTGACTGTATCGCCTGGATAATTCTGGTTGTAATAGAAGAAGGCTGGCTGGGTAGCCGTATTGACCACCGCATTCGCCACGACGGTCGTGGTGGTGTCACCCGCTGCATAGGTAACGGGAGTTCCGGCTGTCGGTTTGGTGACGCCTTTTTTGACTTGTTTGTTGGCACTGTCGAGATAGTAATGGACTCGTTCCGTAATGCCATCATGATCGATATCCGCGTAAAACTTTATATCAAAATCGCTCCCAGAAACAATCGGGTAATCCCCGTTGTCAGCCTGTCTGGCTGTACGCAGTGTTTCAACGATATTTTCAACCGCCCGATTCACCTGTACAGCCGTCGTCCCGGTTTCAATGATAAATTTATTCGAGCGAAAATTAGAAAGCAGGAGAAGTCCGAAACCGATCATCCCGACACCCATAATGAAAATGGCCACGAGCATTTCCACCAGACTAAATCCCGAAAGAGAATGTTCTCGATGAAATAATTTCATACAAACAGAGGTCAAAGACTCACATTCTTGGTAACGATACCCGAACCCACCACGACGGTGGTATTGACGGTAGTAAAGCCGGTAAGTGAGACGGAAAGATCATACGTCCCTGGAGTGAGAGCGGGAAGGGCGGTAGGAAAATAGGCTTTGCCAAATTGTGAGCTTGTAACGGTCGCATCATACCCGAGAGAACTATTGGAGAGATGCACACTCGCCCCCGCAAGAGGCGCTCCCGTGGACGATTGAAGAACCGTGACAAGAACCGAAGCGATTGCATTATCGGCCAAGATCATTTTGATGGTGGGAGTCGTCCCAGCCACCACATCGATATTGTTCGCACTCGTAGTAGATTCTGGTGAAAGGCGGACAAATGTTCGGCCCGCACCGGCGAGTGAAGTCGCCGTCCAGATATACGGCCCGTAGCTGCGATCGGCATACGTTTTATTCCCATTTCCATCCGTCGTGCTTGTAGTATCAGAAAAGTCATATACCGGCTGGGGGGGGTTCGAACCGGCCACGGTTCCTATACGGCGCCCCCCCGCAAGAGAGTAGGCAATGTTGGCCACTGGCTGATCAAAAGGATCCACCGTCTTGAGATTGAGCGTCGAAGCCAGATCCATGATAAAAGAAGCTTGGTTGACGGTATTGTTGACCACCGAAGCGTGGATATCCGTCGGCACAAAGCTCGTGGTGGGATAGGGCGCATACGTGTGGCTCCCAAAGTAGCCAGTATTTGAGAAAGTGATTTGGTACTTTTGGGTACTGGCCGGATAGCCGATGAGGAAGAGATTCCCCGTGGAATCTGTTTGGGTGGTGACATTGATGTTGGGGGTGACCGTATTGTTTACAATGGTCACATCGGCACCAGACACTCCTGTCCCTTGAGCATTCAAGATGTTAATGGAGAGAACTCCTCCCCCTACCGATTGTTCAACTCCCGGTGGAGCAAAGGTGGAAAAAAAAGTCACCGTTTCCGCATCGGAGGCCCCTCCCCACGTGACATCGAGCCGGACTCTTTTGTAATCAGCGGGATTCGCATCGTTGGGCGTGCCGCCGATCTTCCCATCATAGGTGTCGTCCACATACTCGATAAACGTATGCATATTGAAGAGGCCGTTGCTTTGTTGAAACGTTTCGTCTTGGAGGAGGCTCCCCGATGGGATCCCCGTGGTTGTCCCGATGTTGTTGTAATCGAGACTCCGGATAATCTCCATCTTCTGATTTCCGAGTTCGATAGCCGCTAAGCGATTTTTAGATTGTTGAATGAGCTTGGTCCCCAAAGCAAAAGTCTGAAAGAAAACAAGCGTGATAAGCGAGAACAAAAAAAGAAAGACAAGGGCCTCCATCAAGGTGAAAGCCGCATACTTTCTTTTCATTCCTCCACGCAACATAAATAAAAGGGGTGGCTATTTGATATTCTCCAAGACACTGTACATTGGCTGAAGCATGGCCACCGCGAAAAAACCGACACCGGAGCCGATGAGGAGCATGAGCACCGGTTCAACGATTGATGACATGTTTTTCGTAATCTGTGTCACTTCTTCTTCGTAGAATTCGGCCAAACGCTGGAGAACGAGGTCTGTCTTCCCTGTCTCCTCGCCCACAGCGATAATCTGGGGAACAAGCAAGGGAAATATTTTTGGGTATTTTTCAATAACCTTGGAGAGCTCGGTGCCCTTTTGAATCTCCGCTATTCCTTCATTGAGAGCTTCTCGATAGTAGACATTCCCGAGAGTTTTAGAAACGATGGTCAGCGCATTGACAACAGAAATGCCGCTCTTGAGAAGCGAGCTATAGATTCGAGCGAAACGCGCACAATTGACTTTGACAATGATATTCCCCACAATCGGCATGCGCACGAAGAGCCATCCAAAAGCATGTTTCCCCAGATCGGTTTTGGCAAACGCCCGTACACCGACAATGATCCCGACAAAGAGGGAGAAAACAATGAGGTAGTGATTGATGAAAAAATCTGAGAGATGGATAATAAACATGGTGGTGGGAGGAAGGGTCACTTCCATATCTTGAAAGACTTTCGTAATCTGCGGAAGGATATACGTGAGCATGAGAATACCAATCCCAATCATAGCGACCACAATAACCGCCGGATAGGTCATGGCTCCTCGGACCTTGGAGATGAGATCGTGTTCCTTCTCAAGCTGAAGAGCGAGAATATCCAAAATATCTTCCAGGTTGCCACTCACCTCCCCCACATTCACCATGGAGACAAAGAGTTCATTGAAAACGGCCGGGTATTTGGCCATGCCCTCGGAAAGCTGCTTTCCCGACTGCACGTCCTCATAGACACTGTTCAGGATTTCCTTGAAGCGCTTGTTGCTCGTCTGGGCGGCCAGATTGTTGAGAGCGCGCGAAACCGTAAGACCCGAGGAGACCATAACAGCGAGGTTCCGAGTGAAGACCATTTTTTCTTTGAGGGGGACAGTCCGAAACCGATCCAGAAATTTAATCTGGACTGTGCTCTCTTCTTCAGTGGCATGAAGCGAGGTAGGAAGAAAACCCTCGGTACGCAGCTCTTTGGCCGCTTCTTTTTCATCTTTGGCAGTAAGCTCTCCGCCCTTGGTTTCACCGGTCGAAATATTTTTCGCCGTGTAAATAAATTTCGGCATACAAAAAACTGACGTTTGTTTTGGTAGCTTTATTCTACCATACTCACCCTACAAACGACGTTCGCTCAAACGTAATTTGAACTGCTCGAAAATCTCAGGGCCCTTGGGTCGCGGGAGAAAAATAAGCGCTCGATCGGTTGTCTGGATGAAGCTCCCCGGCCACTGTGTCTTTGGATTTTTTTCTATCTTCTTTCTTTGCCATTGACCGAGCCACGTTTCGAGTCGCGGAAGAGAAAAGAGGTTTTCAAGGAATCGGGTGAGGGATCCGGAGGGAGGAACAAAAGTCCACAGTGGAGCAATTTCTGTAAGGCGAGTGAGCGGTTTGAAACGCTTCATCCACGCATTGGTCCTTTCAAATCGGAGAAAGGTTTCCCAGCCAAAGAGCGGGAGAAGATATCGGTATTCGTGAGCGGCGAAAAGATCTTTGGGATTGATCTCGAGACCAGCTTCGGTGACAAAATAATTGAGACAGGCTCGATTTTCAACATATTTTCCATGCCGGCGTTTTCCCAAAAGATGAAGAATAGCCGTGAGTACTGTCCGACCGATCCAAATGCGGCCGGTGGCCAAAACCACAAAGAAATCCCAGTCACTTCGAGCGGCTCCTTTTTTCATGGAAAGACTCCCTGTAATACCTATCATGCGCACCCAGGGAACCCAGGCGATGAATCGAGCCAATTTTTTTGCCCGCTTCAGTTTTTGGACAGAGACTTTTTCCGCTCGGAGACGTTCGGCAACGAGTGCCGTCCGCTGTGGGATTGTGACAAATCCATGCGTCACCTGCACCTCTCCTTCCTGAGAAAGCGTGTCGACTACCCGAAGCACCTCTCCGAAGGAAACCGACCCCGACTCACTCTCATCAATGGCCAAAAGATGCTGCCATGTTTCAAAAAGAGTGGGCGGGTAGTCCAAGCAGTCAAAGTAACAGAGAGTGGCGAGGACATTTTTCCGGAGCATAGTTTCTTAGAGGTATTTGGCGGTGGAACTCTTTTTGCACTGTTTCAGTTTATTGGGCGTCCCCGAAAAGAGCACTTCACCACCGCGCTCTCCTCCATCGGGACCCATTTCAATCACCCAGTCCGCCCCCCGAATCACATCGAGGTTATGCTCCACCACAATCACAGTGTTCCCCTTGTCGACGAGAGCGTTGAGCACCTCGAGAAGTCGTCGAACGTCTTCAAAATGAAGACCAATGGTTGGTTCATCCAAAATGTAGAGCGTATTGCCAGTTGATTTTCTGGAGAGTTCAGTAGCGAGTTTGATACGCTGGGCCTCTCCACCCGAAAGATTGGGGGCGCTCTGACCGAGGACGAGATAACCCAGTCCGACTTCCTCGAGCACGCGCAGTTTTTCTTCAATCATCGGTTGATCCAGGAAAAAATGCCGCGCTTCGGTGACGGTCAAATTCAAAACCTGAGAAATGTTGAGGCCGCGATATTCGATGGAAAGTGTTTTTTGATTGTAGCGCGTTCCCCCACAGCCCTCACAAGCGACGTAGACATCGGGGAGGAGATACATCTCAATTTTTTTGATACCCCCACCCTGACACAATTCACAGCGCCCCCCGCGCATATTGAAACTGAAGTAACTGGCCGAATAGCGTTCCTTTTCTGCTTCCGGTGTCGCAGCGAACACATCGCGCACGAGACTGAAAATTCCTGTGTAGGTCGCCGCATTGGATCGCGGTGTCCGGCCGATAGGATCCTGGGTCACCGTGATCACTTTGTCGATTTCTTTGATACCCTTGATACTCGAGTGGGCACCCGGCTCCGTTTTCGCTTGAAAAAAATGTTTGGTGAGGGCATTGGAGAGAATATCGTGAACGAGTGAAGATTTGCCGGAACCAGACACGCCCGAGACCGCGATAAAAGTGCCGAGAGGGAAATGAACATCTACTTTCTTCAGGTTGTGTTCAGCCGCTCCGAGAACGGAAAGCATTTTTCCTGATCCAGCACGAATTTTATTTTTTTCCAACGGACTTTTTCTTCCAGAAAGATACTGGCCGGTGAGCATTTTGGATTTCATGAGTTTTTCCGGCGTTCCCGAAAAAATAATCTCTCCTCCTTCCTTCCCCGCGCCTGGCCCGAGATCAATGAGCCAATCGGCTTTTTTCATGATAGCCATATCATGCTCTACCACCACGAGAGAATTATTGGCACCCCGCAGTTCCTCGAGTGCTCTGATGAGTCGGTCGGTATCGCGACTGTGGAGCCCCACCGACGGTTCATCGAGAATATAAATAATTCCCGAAAGACCCGATTTGATCTGTACCGAAAGGCGAATGCGCTGGGCCTCTCCCCCCGAGAGCGTATCAGCACTCCGCGCCAGAGAAAGATAGCCCAAGCCGACTTTTTCTACGGCGAGGAGGCGTGTCTCTACTTCTCGAAAAAGCGGATCGAGAAGCGCTCGGCTTTCTCCTTCGGCAATGAGTTCTCCTTTGAGCGTTTTGAAATATGGGATGAGCGCCTCGACACTTTCCTCGACCATATCGCAAATCGTTTTTCCTTGAATGAAAACGGAGAGCGAGGTTGGTTTGAGACGCTTGCCGAGACAATCCGGACAGCGTTCCGCATGCATATACGTCTCAATTTCAGAACGCAGATGCTCTGACTTGGTCTCGCGGTATTTGGCCGAAAGGAGTCCGATCACACCAGGGAAAAGAGTGGCGTCACTTTCGGTTCCTTTCACCCCATGCAAAAGAAATTGGATATTTTTTGCAGAAAGTTTTTTGATGGGCGCTTCGAGATTGATGCCTTCGTTTTCGGCAGCCTGACGGAGGAGCACCATCGGACCATGCGTCCCACCTCGATCGCTATTCATCTTGCTCCAAGGACGAATGGCGCCTTCCGAAAGTGACAAGTTTTTATTCGGCAAAATGAGTTCGGGATCAAAGACAAGTGTCACCCCGAGCCCTCCACATGTGGGACAGGCCCCTTCAGGATTATTGAAAGAAAAATGGGCAGGAGTAAATTCAGGCAACTCGATCTGGCATTTCTCACAACGAAAATGTTCGTGATAGGTATGGGTGTCTTTGTCCCCCTTTTTGAGTTCAAACACGCCCTGGCCGAGATGGAAAGCCGTGAGAATCGAGTCGAGGAGACGCTCCCGATCGGGTCGAGAGGGGTCGAGAGTCAAACGATCAATAACCACCGCAATTTCTGAATGATCGGTGCTCGAGGCTTTGGCTTTGGCTTCGACAATGGGGATAATTGCATCATGAAAGAGAACCTTGGTATACCCCCAGTCATCCACTAACGAGAGGATATTGAGCTCACTTTTTTCTTTGAATTGAGAACTCGTTGCAAGAAAAACAAGATGGGTGCCCGCGGGGAAACCCAAAATTTCCTCCAGAATCGTCGTGGCACTTTTGCGTGAAAGTTTCCGATTGCATTTTGGACAGTGAGGCGTCCCAGCTTTGGCAAAGAGCAGGCGCAGATAGTCATACACCTCCGTCATGGTTCCCACGGTTGAACGCGGATTTCGCGAGACACTTTTTTGGTCAATGGAGATAGCCGGGGAAAGATTCTTGATCGTATCGACATCCGGTTTGTCATACCCCTCCATGAAGTTGCGCGCATAGGCCGAGAGGGATTCGACGTACCGACGGTTGGCCTCGGCGTAGAGCGTATCAAAAGCGAGTGAAGATTTACCTGAACCGGAGAGGCCCGTGACGACGACGAGTTGGTTTCGAGGAATGTCGATATCAACATTTTTCAAATTGTTGACCCGCGCACCACGAATTTCAATAACGTCCTTGGAGCCTGGCATACAACGAGTAAAGATTGAGACAAGTTGTTTCCGAGTATATCAGGTTTTCGAGAAAGGGTAAAGAATCCGATCCTGGTGTGGATAACCCTAGACCAGTCCCTGGTCGAGAAATTCCCGGCGCTTGCGTTTGCGATGAAAACCGATGGCAAAACGATGGGCCTCGGCATTGGCGAGAAGAATATCTTTTTCAAAACGCCGCACCAGGGACCGCGGTCCGAGAATTCGATCGGGTTGGTGTTTCTTATTTTTCACCACTCCGACAACCGAGACAGTCAGCTTATGACGGCGGAGAATCCGCTCGGCGACATTTGTTTGCGCTACTGGACCATCCACGACGATAAGCTCCGGGAGAGTCCATTCGGTATGAGCAAAACGTCGGGTGAGAACTTCTTCGAGAGCCGAGAGGTCGTTGCCGCTATGTTCTCCCCGAAGACGAAACAGGCGATATTCACTTTTTTTGACAATTCCATGTTGCACTACCGTCATGACGCCCACGGTCGTGCTCCCTGCTTGATGAGCAACATCATAGGCCTCGATACGCGCCGCTGAGCTCTCGAGCCGGTCTATCTTGAGAAGCGCCACATCCTGAATATGCTGGAGCTCAAACAATAAACGCTTGAGATTGCCCGCTCGTTCAAATTCGAGTTTCTTGGCGGCGCTCACCATTTCACGTTCCAGTTTTTTGATGAGGAGGATTTTCTTGCCACTCAGAAAAAGTTTGATACGATTGATCGTTTTCCGATATTCAGAGACGGAAATCCCGCCGTCGCACACCCCGGGGCAGAGGCCGATCTCTCGCTGAAAACAGGCGCGCGCCTTCGCCCGTTCCTCTTCGGTCATCGTGGCAGAGGGAACACATCGATCACGGTATGGAAAGAGATGTCGCAGAATCTTGAGGGCTGTTTTGGCCGCTCCGCCCTGCGGATAGGGCCCATATTCCGCATCAATCACAAAATCGAGTTTCTTTTGGCGCACATCGCGTTCCCGCATGAGAAGAACCCGCGGGAACTTTTCTTTGGTAATGATAATGAGGTTGTCGCTCTTGTCATCCTTGGCATCACTATTGTGCGGCGGCTGATAGGCTCGGATGAGACGGCCCTCGAGAAGAAGGGCCTCGAGCACAGAATCGAGGCCGATCCACCCAATCGAGCGAATTTTCGGGAGCATGATCTCAATTTTGGGTCCACGCGTCTCGGCGATATCATCGGAAAAATAGCTTTTTACCCGATCAGAAAGAATCGTCGCTTTCCCGATATAGAGAAGCTCGTCGTCGTCCCCCAAAAAGAAATAGACGCCCGGGGTTTCAGGGAGTGGATTGTTCTCATGAAAACGTTCAAGACTAATTTTTTCCTTCCATGGTTTTTGCATAGCGCGCCCATTTTCGCACTTTTTGAGCGTTCAATCAAGAGGAAGAGAGGTTTGACAAGTCTCTCCCTGAGCCGCAAGATAAACTTTCCAGCACATTGGGATCCTAAGCTTAGAATTCCACGTGGACAAGTTGTCGCG
>JADMIO011019989.1_pt1 | contig 67714 bp, 80 predicted proteins | sample 8958161 | NCBI WGS metagenome assembly JADMIO01 (sample SAMN16585339, study PRJNA669376) | soil metagenome | isolation source: Crop rotation soil | place: USA: Cullars Rotation, Alabama | collected 2011 | reverse complement strand
GCCGCGACTTCAAGTCACGTGAATTCCAAGCTTCGGATCCCACTGTGCTGGAAAGAGATGATGCGTCAGTGCACGACCGCGTCGAAATCTTCCCAGGCCGTGCTCGGCACGTGCGCTTCGGCGCCGAGGTGATCGTACACGTCCTCTTCCTCGCGGCGTAAGCCGCTCGCAAGCCAGAAGCCCAGCGCAATGGACGCTGCGCCCAGCGCCATCGTCAGCGTAGGGCGCGCTTCGAAAAATGTGCAGAAGGCGCGCCAGGGCTGCGGCCCCGCATTCCACAACCCCACGTGCCGGCTCGGCTGCGTCAGCGCGAGCGCGCCCTCGCCGATCATCAGGATCGCTATCATCTCGGACGAAAGCTTGAGCGGCAGGTTCATGGGTAGCCTCCTCTGCGAGGCAAACCGCGCGCCGGGCCCGCGAGTTCCTGCGCAAACAAAAACCCCCGCTTTCGCGGGGGCAGGCCGAGGGGGGTGGCCTTGAGGAAGGGAGGAGCCGTTGAAGCGTTAGAAAATCACCACACACCTTGGCCGACGCCGCCATCCATGGTCATGGCGCCGTTGTAGGTGGTCTCGGTGCGCACAGCGCGCGCTGCGCTCTCGCGCGCAACGATGTATTTGTCGCCCGGACCGAAGCGGCGCAGCAGCGAGCGTTCGTTGCACGGACGGCGCACAGTCTGCGTGCGGCACTCGACGTTGCCGTTCTCGTGCCAAAGCGCTTCGCCGGTTGCGCAATCGTGCGAGCTGCCAGCGATCGTGTAGCGCATATGCGTGCCGGACATGCAGCGATAGATTTCGCCGCGATACTCGCCCGCCACGTCACGTTCGCCGAACGTCTGCGAGGCGGGGTGAGGATTGTTGGTAGCGTCAAGGCAGATGGCCTGAACCAGGAATGACCGGTCGCCCCCCGCGTCGCCTTGCGCTTCCATCCCGCCGACGACGAGCGCCGAGGTGTTGACGCTGGCCTCTACGCTGCCTTGCATCACCATGTTCTGGCGAAAGATGGTGTCGCCCTGATCCACATTGGCGACCGCGATCGCAATGGCGTTCGCGCTGGCCGACGCGCGCGCGCCGGCGTTCATCACGACGATGTTCGGCGGCGGCACGTTCGGCGGCGGGACCACGATGGTCGGGCGCTGGCAGCACGAAGGCGGCGGCGTCGGATTGCACTGGTTGCATGGCGGCTGCGGCGGCTGGACGCAACCACCTGTGCCCAAGCACTGGGGCACGCCGGACTGCGTACGCGCGTCGGCATCGACCGGCAGCAGGAGGAAACCAAGCGCGGCAACGCCAAACGCGAGCGCAGCGATAATGTACCGTGCTGGAACGGTCATCGGCCGTTTCTCCTTAATCTCGCCTTACCAAGTGCAAGCCAGGGGCCATCCCTCGCCCGGCGCACGAAACGGCGTTCGCTCCGCTACGGTTTTCCCTTGCCGCTCAAGGCCCAGGGCTTGCGTGCAGGTGTCGGGTATCAGGTGTCAGGCGCCAGCAGCTCGTCCTTAATGCGAGCGAAGGCCGCCGGGCGCCTGGGCACTGCGGACACCTGAGACCTGGCACCTGACACCTAATGATGGGCGAAGAGACCTTTCATCCCGATACGCGGGCGTTGCTCGCTTATGGCCGCGCGCTCGCCGGCGCCGGTGCGCGCCCCAAGCGCGGCGGCGCCGACCACGTGCTCGAACGTCTCTTCGTGATTGAGCGTAAGAAGGATGGGCGCTTGCCGATCCGCACCTTCGGCGCCGAGCTGGTAGGCTTGTTCGGCCGCGATCTTAAGGACCACGACTTCTCGCGCTATTTCCTCGCGCCCGATCTGGCGCTCATCCAAGCCTTGATCCAGGCGTGCGACGACGCAGGCGAGCCGGGCATCGTGCGCGTCACGGCCGAGACCGCATGCGGCAAGATGATGAGCGCCGAAATGCTGCTGACGCCGCTCAAGGTCGACAGCACGTTGGGGGATCGTTTCCTGGGCCTGTTCCAGTCGCTCGGCGGCGAGGCGTTTCTGGCCGGCTCGGCCGTTCAGCTTTTGCGCATCGGCTCGGTGCATCCGCCGATGGCCAAGATGCCGAAGGGCATGCGCCTTGTCGTGGTGAACGACTAAGCCGGCTGCAGCAGTTCGCGGATGCGCTTGGCGACGTCCGCATGATCATAAGGCTTCGGCACGAAAGCGAGCACCTGATTGCACGCGCTCTGCGCCTTCGCCAGCGCGTCCGGCAAACCCGACGTGAGGATCACCTTCGTCGACTCGCATTGCACCATTAGCCAAAGCGCCAGATCGATGCCATCGACGCCGCCGGGCATAGTGATGTCGGAAAAAACGAGATCGATCTTAAGCCCCGCCAGCACCAGCTGCTGAGCCTCAACCCCACTCGCTGCTTCGATCACGTGAAAGCCGCAGGCGCGCAGATAGTCGGCCATCGCGAGCCGAGACAGGACTTCATCCTCGACAATCAGGACGCTCGGTCGCATGGCCGGTTGTCCCTCAGTGACCGGGTGTTCAGCCGGACTCATCGCCCCTCCCATTTGACCGGGCATGCCTGCAGCTAGCCCAGAAATGCGCGGCTGTGCACAATGTTCCGCGCCATCGCGGCGCCATCGGCCCGCCAGCTATCGCCTTACTACGGTAATCTGCGGAACCGGCTATTGGTCAAATCGGTTCATGGCAAGCGGGGAACCATCAATCTCAAGTTCCCAATGACCTCATCCATTTCGAGCAAGAAGACATGCCTCACTCTCCTCCTTGTGGAAGCGGACGTGGTCATCCGCTTTGCGCTCGCGCAGCATCTACGCGTCTGCGGTCACGTCGTCGTCGAGGTTGTCAGCGGCACGGAAGCGCGCGCGGTGCTGCTTGCGGGGCCGGAGGTGAACGTCGTGCTTTCGGACGCGCAACTGGCTGGGGACGATAATGGCTTCGCGCTCGCCCAATGGGTGCGACGCCATCGCAAATCCATCGATGTCGTCCTCACCGGAACCCTCGCGCAGAAAGTCCAAGTGGCGTGCGAGTTCTGCGCCGACGGCGACCGGGCTGATCGGGACGCGCAAGGCCTCACCGCGCGCATCCAGTCCATGCTCGCTGAGCGCAATCGACGCATGCGGCCGTCGCCAAAAACGGCGCCCGCGGTCGTCTCAAAGCGCAAGCGTCCCTAGGCGACGGCGGCTCTTTCGTCTTCCGCGATCGGCGCGTCCTGACGCGGCAAGGCCGGCTTGCCGCGCATCAGATCGGCGAGCTTTTCTGCGATCATGATTGTCGGCGCATTGGTGTTGCCGCCGATCAGCGTCGGCATCACCGATGCATCGATCACGCGCAGACCGTCAAGGCCGCGCACGCGCAATTGCTCATCGACAGGCGCTTTATCATCCGCGCCCATGCGCACTGTGCCGACCGGGTGATAGATCGTTTCCGCGTTGCCGCGGATCCAGGCGTCGATCTCCGCGTCGGTGCGCACCTCAGCGCCCGGCGCCATCTCCGGGCCGCGATGGAGCTTCAGCGCGTCCTGGCTGCAGATGTCGCGCACCACGCGCACCGAGTCGCGCATCGTGCGCCGATCCACTTCGCTGGCGAGATAATTGGGATCGATCAAGGGCGCATCGAACGGATTGCGCGAAGCAAGTTTGACCGTGCCGCGGCTTTCCGGGCGAAGCTGACAAGCGTGAACGGTAAAGCCGTCTCGATCCGGCTTGATCCGCGCATGATCGCGCATCACCGCGTTGACGAGGTGCAGTTGAATGTCGGGCCGGTCGAGCTCGCCGCGCGTCTTCAGGAATGCGCCCGCATGCAGGTGATTGGTGCGCCCCGCGCCCTGCTTGAAGAACATGTATTGCAGCCCGATCATCGGCTGCTTCAGGCCCTTCGTTTTGGAATACATCGAGAGGGGCTTGGTCATCTCGTAGATGATGCAGACGTCGAGGTGATCTTGCAGATTGCGTCCGACGTCCGGCGCATCGTGCACCACCGGAATGTCCAACTTCCTCAATTCATCCGCCGGCCCGATGCCGGACAGCAGCAGCAATTGCGGCGACTGGAACGCGCCGCCGCTCAGGATCACTTCGCGGCCTGCAAGCACCCGCTGCACGGGCTTGCCCGGGCCCGCCGAAAATTCGACGCCAATGGCTTTCTTGTTCTCGATGATCACCCGTCCGGCATGCGCGTCGGTGATCACTTTGAGGTTCGGCCGATCTATCACCGGCGCAAGATAACTCAGCGCCGCGCTGCACCGTTCACCGTCGCGGATAGTGAGGTGATAGGGGCCGACGCCTTCCTGCTGATAGCCGTTGAAATCGCGCGTCACCGGAAAGCCGGCCTGGCGCCCTGCTTGAATGAATGCCTTGTAAATCGGATCGCCCGGCGGCCCGCGCGAAACGCAGAGCGGCCCGCCCGTCGCGTTCCACGCGTCCGCGCCATCATCGTGATGCTGCGCGCGTTTGAAATAGGGCAGCACATCGGCATAGCCCCATCCGTTGAGGCCCATCTGGCGCCATTGATCGTAATCGCGCGCGTGGCCGCGAATGTAGATCATGCCGTTGATGGCCGACGATCCGCCCCAGCCGCGTCCGCGCGGCTGATAGAGAATGCGATTGTCGAGATGTTTCTGCGGCGTCGTCTCGAAGCCCCAATTGCTGACGCCCTTGTTGGCGATCAGCTGGCCGACGCCAGCCGGCATCTTCACCAGCAGAGAGTTGTTCTTCCCACCTGCTTCGAGCACCGCCACGGTGACGTTCGGATCTTCACTTAGCCGGTTCGCCAGCACGCATCCGGCGCTTCCCGCGCCAACAATCACGTAGTCGAACCGCGCTTCCGTCTCCGCCACGTTGAACTCCTACTATGGAGCGCGGGTCTTCAGACCCGCGTCTTCTTTCCGCCAGGGCAAGCGCGGGTCTGAAGACCCGCGCTCCATAGATAGCCGACCCCGAGCCCAATCCTTAAGGAAAAGTTTACAGTGAACAGGGCATTCATGCTGCCATGAGCAACACTGCCCAGAAGCTCGACCTTGCCGCCGCGGCGCGCCGCCTGACCGCCGCCCAGGTCGGCCTGCGCGAGCGTCGCCGCTTCCGCCGCATGCCGATCGAAGTCACCGGGCGCCTCCTCGACGGGGCTGGCCGCGAGCATGACTGCCGCACCGCAGATATCTCCCCGGGCGATGCACGCATCGTTAGCGATGTGTTGCCGGCTGTCGGCGAACGCGTGGTGGTTTACCTCAATGGCTTCGGGCGCGTGTCCGGCAAGATCGCCCGCAAGTGCGGCGAAGGCGAGATGGCCGTCATCTTCGACTTCAGCGCCCACAAGCGCGAGAAAATGGCGGACCAGTTGACGCTCGCCGTGAACAAGGATCTCGGCATCGCGGAGCCGCAGCGCCCCGCACCCCGTGAAGGCGCACAAACCATAAAGCTCGAATTCGAGACCGGCGAAGCCTATGTGGGCGAAGTCGTCGACTTCTCGCTCGCGGGCATCACCATCAAATCCAAGCGCCCGCCGCCGCTCATCGGCGTGTGGGTGCGCGTCGGCACGGTGTACGGGCGCGTCGCGCGACTGATCGAAGGCGGCTTCGCGATCGATCTCGAACCGCGCCGTCATCCTTAACAATTACTGACTTTTTCTCCGGCACGGCGATTGCAGCCGTCCGTTTCGCCGGGAGCGCGAGTGCGCCGCCCGTGTTGAAACGGAGCATCCGCCGTGAGCGACGCAGCCATCCCGACCAAAGCCGACACCACGGCGAAGTGGTGGGTGCAAGTGCGCGGCAAGGCGTTCGGACCGTACCCGATCGAGCAGATGGCGCGCTTCATGGCCGAAGGCCGCGTGCGCCCGACGACGCTCGTTGCCGACAAACCGGATGGCACATGGCTCGAAGCGCGGCGCGTGCTGGCGCTGCGGGGCCTGCGCGCACCGAAAGCCAGCAATGATTCTCAAGCCGAAGCCGCCAACGTGTTCGTGCACGCCGAAATCGTTTCCGGTTCGTGGAACGCCTTCATGGCCGCGCTCGAAAGCATGGGCGGGGTCTGTGAACTCGCGTCGGGGCTCTGGCTCGTGCGCACGCGCTTTTCGGCCGGCGTCGTCCGCAACACGCTTTCGCAAACCTTGGAGCGCGGCGACCGCTTCGTCGTGATCGACGCCACGCGCGACCGCTTCGCCTGGTTCAACCTGGGTCCGGAAATCGACGTGCGCATCGGCAAGGTCTGGAACGGCGCGCTGCGCGAAGAGACAAAGCGACCCTAAACCGGCGCCTGCCCGCCTCTCAGATACGGATAAGGATTGATCGCGCGCCCGCTCCACCAGCGGTGTGCATCGCTCGTCCGGTGGATCTCAAAATGGAGATGCGGCGTCGTCGCGTTGCCGGTCTCGCCGACATAAGCGATCACATCGCCCTGCCGTACGCGATCGCCTTGCTTCAGGTGCTCGGCATAGCTGCTGAGGTGCGCATAATAGTAAACGACATCACCGCTCTCGTCGGCCTGGTAGAGACTGATCCCGCCGAGTTCGCTATTCCAGAAGCGCACAATGCGCCCGTCCGCCGCCGCGAGCACTGGCGCGCCTTGCGGCGCCATGATGTCGATGCCCTCGTGATGGCGCCCATTCGAGCGCGCCGCGCCCCACGTATCGGACAGGTCCGTCGAGGCGAGACCGCGCACCGGCACGATCAAATGCCCGGCCGCGCGTTCGATATATTTCTCGGTCTGCGCGTTTTTCGGCGTCTCGGCGCGTGCGGGACGGTCCGCCGCGCCGAGCGCAACGACCAAACCCAAGCTCGCGCACAGCGCAAACGGTGCGAAGATCGTCTTTACCTTCAAGAATTACCGCAGCTTCATGACCCGAATTGCACGGTGCAAATATTCGGCCGCGTCTCTATGCAGCATAACCCTGAGGCGCAACAACGGCGCCACTGTGATTGGCGCCGCAATCTGTGGGAACTCTGGGCTTAACCCCGTGAAATCTCGCGCCGCGCCTGCGCGCCGCCTTCGCGGAAATGCACCGGGACACCCTGCTGCACCGCGTGCGCCAGTTCAACCGCATCCCAGTTCGTCATGCGCACGCAGCCGTGCGAGGCGGTCTTGCTGATGAGCTGCGGATTGGGCGTACCATGAATGCCGTAGCCCGCGCGGTTGAGAGCGATCCAGACGGAGCCCACCGGATTGTTGGGGCCCGCCTGGATCACGAACTGGCGCCCGCTATTGTCATTGAAGGCCGGCAATTCGTCCGCATCGTAATTATAGGTCGGGTCGAACGCGACCGCGGTGACCGCAAGCTCGCCCGTGGGCGTATTGTCCTCGCTGATGGTCACTGGATAGACGGCAAGCATTCGATCGCTGGCGTCGTAAGCACGCAACGTTAGCTCGTCCTTGTCGATATCGACGCGTGCGACTTGCTCGCTCAGCTCGCCGCCGGCGTTCGCCACCACGAGTTCCGCGCCGGCGTGCGTGAAATCGGCGCCCGGATTCAGGGCGCGCAGCAGATCCTCGTCCATATGGAAGCGCTCGGCGATCGCCTCTACGGCGCTTGAGTAGCTGAGATGATCAAGGTGCGACTGCGCCTGCAGGTCTTGAGGCACGGCGACGAATGGGCCGCTTACATCCTCGTCTGTCAGCACGTATGCGACCAAAGCGGGCGAACTGTCGGCCCCCTCGAGGCGCGTCAACAACGCATCGTCCGCGCGCCCATCGATACGCAATCCGTTCGCTTCCTGATACGCAGCGACCGCCTTGCGTACGTTTTCGCCATCGTACCCGTCGATGACGCCCGGCGAAAAATGCAGGCGGTCCAGCAAGACTTGAATGCGCGTCAACCCACCATCAAAAGTCGGCTCTGCCGCCGGCGCTGGGTTTTGCGTGGCTGCGCTGGCGGGTTGCTGCGTCGTCTCATCCTGCGCCGGCCGCTCCCGCGCAGACACAAAGCGTGCGTCGTTCACACGCTGCATGGTCAAGCGCGCGATGTCGCTCATGTGGATTCTTGGGGTTTCACGAACGTCCTGCCGGACCGACGGCGGCGAGCAGGCAGCGAACATCAATAGCGTCGCGATAAGAAAAAGCGGCTTCTTCACGTTGTCCCCTAAGATTGCGCGTCCTCAGGGTTCTTAAGCGCACCGGCCGCTATTGGTTCCGCGTACGGTAAGCGCTCAGTTTGCGCGGAAGGATAGCGGTAACTGCATTTCCCGGCCTTCCGCCGAGCTGCCGTCCGGCAATGTGGACCGCACGCGCAGCTGGCGCGAGATGCCGATGGCGGCTTGGCCAAAGCCATAGCCCGACGGGCTTTCGGACGCGACCGAGCATGCGAGCCGCCCGCTGCCGCCAATGATGCAGCTCAGCGTAACATTGCCGGACTGCCCGTCTTCCAGCGCTTCATCCGGGAAGAAGCGCGCGAAATCGCGCGCGCTCGGTTCGCGCACCCAGTTCACGTCGCCGACGCCGAGCGCTGCGCCTGACGGCGCCGGCGCAGTCGGCTGCTCCTCTTGGTTTGTCAGATCGTCAGGCTTTTCTTCTTCCTTATCCTCGTCCTCTTCGGGCTGGCGTTCGCGAACTTCCGCGGTGGGCGGCGCGCCGCTTCCGGCCACGGCGTCTTGCGTGCGCACGAAGGCTGTCTGGTTGTTCCAGGCGATCGCGTACCAGTCGTTGCCCAGTCCGCGCTGCACGCGTCCTGAAACGTTGAGCGTCACGCCTTGCCCGAAGATCACCACGACGCGGGCTGCATCGTCCGGCTCGGCGCGCGCTTCAATCCGGTCACGCGCCGTGATCAACTCTGTCGTCGGCCTGTAGGGCTGAACGACGTAGGTCTCTTCCTGCGGGCCGCGCGGCGCGAACGCGCGCCAAGCGAACACGCCGGCGACAAGCATCGCCAAGACGATCGTCACCGCCGCCAGGATAGGGAGCCAAGGGATTGGCCGCGCGGCCGGCGTCGAGACCTCGCCCCACTCGGGGCGCGGCGGTTCTGGCGGCGGCGCAGCGGGCGGCGGCTGGGGCGTTGCGCGCGGGGGTGGCGGAGCGGCTTGCGGAGGGGGCGGCGCTTGCGGCTCTGACTCTGCCGAAGGCAATGAGGCCGCTTCGTCGCGCGGCGGCTCCTGCGGCGGGTCGTCTTCCTCGGGTTCGTCGGGCGTGTCGGTCATAGATTACAGAAAAGGCTAGATCGGCGGGGCCCTAATGTGAAGCCAGGACGGCGAGACTTAGGCGAAGCGGCTGGGTTTGAGATCGCGCTTGTAGCGTTTCCAGTTCTCGACGTAGTGCGCCGCGGAGAATTGGATCAACTGCTTCTGCGGCTCTTCGAGCGCGCGCTGTGCCCGCGCCGGCGCGCCGGTGATGAGGTGGCCTTCCTCGAACGTCTTGCGCTCCGTCACCAATGCATGCGCGCCGATCAGGCAATACCTGGGCACGTGCGCGTGATTGAGCACCGTCGCCTTGATGCCAATCAGCGAGGTGTCGCCGATGGTGCAGCCGTGCAGCATGACCATGTGGCCGATGGTGACGTCGCGCCCGATGGTGAGCGGCGCGCCCATGTCGGTGTGAAGGATGGATCCGTCCTGCACGTTTGAGTTCTCGCCGACCACGATCGGCTCATTGTCGCCGCGCAGCACCGCGCCCCACCAGACCGACGCGTTCTTCTTCAAGACGATGCGTCCCACCAGCACCGCGGTCGGCGCCACCCAGAATGCGTTTTCGTCCTCAACCTCAAGGTCCGCATCGGCCAGGGCGTAGATCGGCATTGCGCATGCTCCGTCTGCGAAATGTTTATGACGTTCCGCTTCCTCAACGCGTCGTTAACGGTTTCAGCGTTCCATGGAAACCATCGAAACGGGACTTCCCGTTTCACCCGTCTCCAGGGCGCGCTTGGCGCGCTCGCTTGTGGGGGAGAGCGTGGGCGCACGGCGCAGGATCAGCGCACTCGACATACCGCCGCCCGGCGCACCCTTCGACGACTCATCCGACCTCTTCTTCGACCCGCCTGGCAGAAGCCGCGCGGGATATGGCCGCTCCAGCAAGGAGACCTTTATGGCGAAGCGCAGCACCAAGCGTCGTCACGCACAAGGCGTGCTCAACGTGCAGGAATTCCAACGCGACGACCGACGCCAGCGCAATCTGCAAGTGCTGGACGGCGGCTACCATCCCGCCAATGACGGCATGCGCGACCAAAGCTTCGTCAAAAACATCCGCCCCAAATCGAAAGGCCAAACCGCCCTGATGGAGGCGATCGACACGCACGCGCTGTGCCTCGCACTCGGCCCCGCCGGCACGGGGAAGACTTACATCGCCATCGCCAAAGCGGTTGAAGCGCTCGAAGCGGGCAAGGTGGGCCGCATCGTGCTCTCCCGCCCCGCCGTCGAAGCGGGCGAGTCGCTTGGTTACTTGCCCGGCGCGATGGAAGACAAACTCGCGCCGTACCTGCGGCCGCTCTACGACGCGCTGACCGATCGCCTTTCCGCCAAGCGCCTCAAAGCGCTGATGGCTGAGGGCCTGATCGAGATCGCGCCGGTGGGCTTCATGCGCGGGCGCACCTTGAACAACGCGTTCGTGGTGATCGACGAAGCGCAGAACTGCACCTACGGCCAGATCAAGATGCTGCTGACGCGCCTGGGCTGGCATTCGACCATGGTCGTCACCGGCGACCCGGCGCAGACTGACTTGCTGCCCGATCTTTCCGGCCTGCACTCAGTCGCAGACAAACTCGAAAGCGTCGAAAACATCGCCGTCGTCCGCCTGGGCGACGCAGACATCGTCCGTCACCCACTGGTCGCTTCGATGTTGGGGGTCTTGTAGCGCGAGCTTTTCCGTTTCCTCTCGGAAACGTGTGGTTGGATTCAACGAAACGGACTCTAGCCCCGGCCTCAGCGCCGGGGCTTTTTCCTATTCCTCGCCCTCCAGATCGATGTCCAAGATCGACATCGTTAGCACCTGGCCCTCGTCGATATCCGCCGAGATCGTGCCGACGAACTCATCGTGCACGTACACTTCGGCGCTGTCGGTCTTGCGCGGACGCGCGCGCACGTCGAGATCGGCCGCGTGCAGTTTCTGGCGCAACAGCATCTGCAACCGCGAGCGTTCCGCGTCGTCGATTGGAGCGTCCTTTTTGGAACCCGCCTTGCGCGGCAAGGTGAGACTGATGGCGTAGCTCAGCTCGCCCTCTTCCTCATCCCGCAGCAAATCCGCCACGCGGTCGCCATCGACGAGCACATCGGCCTCGTCGGCGCCCTTCGACACCACGGACACCGTGGGCGAACCCAAGAGCTTAGAAAGATAAGCGCCGAGGCGCGTGCATTCGGTGGCGTTCAAGGCCAGCTCCTTCCGTCTGCGGAAGAGTCGGCCCAGAGCCTGCCCAGGTCAAGCCTAGTCGAAATCCCAGTGCGTCGCCTCGTGCCGCAGGTGGCGGCCGGCGAAAAAGGAAATCAGCCCGAGCAGCGCAAACCCGCCCATCACGGCCATGTAGTCGATCCTGCCATCGCGGATCGCGCCCATCATCGAAATCGGCATGAAAAGCGTGATCATGCCAAGCGCGACGAACGCCGCGACGCCGGTCTTGATCAGCACGTCGCCGAAAAAATAGTTGCGGTCGATTTCGCCGCGCGGACGGCGCTGGGGATGCGCGCGGGTGGGCTTTTGATGTTCGTGGTGCTTGGCCATGCGCGCCACGTTAGCGGGATTCGCGTGCGTGAGGCGCCTCACAGGCGGCGCCGTTGGCCTTTCGTAACGATCCGGGTCTTCCACGCGCGGGGGAATGAAGCGCGCAGGCGAAGGGCGTCTCATGCCCACCACTTCGTCGGCTTGGCGCGGAAATTCGCCGCCTTTTCCAGCGCCGCGCTCACCGCGAACACGCTCTCTTCGTCCAACGCCTTGCCGATCACTTGCAGGCCAAGCGGCAGGCCTTGCTTGTCGAGCGCCGCCGGCAGCGCCAGCGCCGGCAACCCGGTCAAGTTCGCCGTCACCGTGAAGATGTCGTTCAGATACATCGCCACCGGATCATCGCCCTTTTCGCCGAGCCCGAACGCCGCCGACGGCGTCGCCGGCGTCAGGATCGCATCGACCTCCGCAAACGCTTCGCGGAAATCCTGCGCGATGCGCTGACGCACCTTCTGCGCGCGCAGATAATACGCGTCGTAATAACCGGCGCTCAGCACATACGTGCCGATCAGAATGCGCCGCTGCACCTCGGCGCCGAAACCCTTTGCGCGCGTGTTCTCATATGTGCTGCTGAGATCGCGGCCGGCGACGCGCGCCCCATAGCGCATGCCGTCATAACGCGCGAGATTGGACGAGGCTTCCGCCGGCGCCACGATATAATAGGCCGGCAGCGCGTATTTGGTGTGCTTGAGCGAAATCGGCTTGATGATCGCGCCCGCGTCCTTTGCCCACTCCACGCCCTGTTGCCAGAGCGCCTCGATCTCATCCGGCATGCCGTCCATGCGATATTCTTTGGGCACGCCGATCGTCATGCCTTTGATCGACTTCTGCGTCGCGGCGCGGAAATCCGGAAGCTTGTCGGGCAGCGACGTTGAATCCTTCGGATCGTGCCCAGCCATCGACTGCAGCAGCATCGCCGCATCCTCGACCGTCTTCGCAATCGGTCCCGCCTGATCGAGTGAAGACGCAAACGCGACGATGCCCCAGCGCGAGCAACGACCGTAGGTCGGCTTGATGCCAACCGTGCCGGTGAACGCCGCCGGCTGACGGATCGAGCCGCCCGTGTCCGTCGCCGTCGCGCCCAAGCACAAATCGGCCGCCACGGCAGACGCCGACCCGCCGGACGATCCGCCCGGCGTCAGCTTGGTGTCTTCATTCCCGCGACGCCACGGATTGATCACGTTGCCGAACGCGCTCGTCTCGTTCGACGAACCCATCGCGAACTCATCCATGTTGAGCTTGCCCAACATGAGCGCGCCGTCGTTGAAGAGATTGGCGCTGACCGTGCTCTCGTAGGTCGGCGTGAACTCGCCAAGAATGTTCGAGCACGCCGTCGTGCGCACGCCTTCGGTGCAGAAGAGATCCTTGATCCCCAGCGGCGCGCCCTCAAGCGGACCCGCCTTGCCCGCCGCGCGCTTCGCGTCGGACGCCTTCGCCGCCGCCCGCGCGCGCTCCGCCGTCACCACGACGAACGCGTTCAAAGCAGGGTTGGCCTGCTCGATCGCGCCCAGGAACGCATCCGTGAGTTCGGCGGAGGAGAACTGCTTCTTCTCCATCCCGTCGAGCGCGTTGGCGAGCGTGAGGGAAGTCAGGTCGGTCATCAGGCGATCAGTTTTTCATAGTAGATGTTGTGGGGGCTATCGGCGGGATAATCGAGGAACGCGCCGCAGCGCTTGAAGCCAGCACGTTCATAGACCCGCCAAGCTGGAGCGAAACTTTCAACGGCGCCGGTCTCAAGCGCAAGCCGCGCCAAGCCTTCCCGTCGGGCCAGCGCCTCGATGTTCGCAACGATTTCGCCGGCCAGCCCGCCACCGCGCACGGCGGGGCGCGTAAACATCCGCTTCACCTCGCCGAGCCCGGCCGAATGGCGCTTGAGCGCGCCCATCCCGATCGCCGCGCCTGCTTCATCGCGCGCGATGAACACGGTCGTGTCCGGCTCCGCCATCTGCTCGACCGTCATATGGTGCGTGAACTCGCGCGGCGTCTGCGCCAGCGCCCATTCATTGAGCGCCGCCACCAGCGCACGCACGTCGTCTTGCAACGGCGTTTCGACGGCGATCGTGAAGCTCACTCCACCACCTTCGGCACCACAAAGAACCCATCCTCCGCCTTCGGCGCGTTCTTCAGGACGCGCCCAGGATCATTGCCATCCGTCACGACATCCTCGCGCATCGGCAGCGACAGCCCCTCGACCGCGCTCGTCATTGGCTCGACGCCCTCGATGTCGACCTCGTTCAGCTGCTCAATCCACGCCATGATGCCGTTGAGCTCCTTGGCCATGGGCGCAACGCGCTCTTCCGGCAGCGCCAGGCGCGCCAGCTTGGCCACTTTGCGGACGGTTTTTTCGTCGATGGACATGGCCCCGGGGCTTATAGGCGCCGCAGTACCCGTTCAAGAGCCCGCAGCGCTGCAGGTCCCGGTCCAGGTGTTGACGACGCCTGAATCTGCCTGCCGGAGAGTGAACGTCTGCAGGTCGCGCGCGATCTCCAGGTCCGCATTGTACTCGGTGCGGTCGCTCGTGCGCATGACGGCGGTCCAGCCCCGCGCCCGGCTCACCGTCGGCTCGAAGCGGGCATCCTCGCAGCCGGTGGCGATGCAGAAGCGGCCCACGCCGCCACGATCGGGCACGTGAAGCGAGATGTACAGCGTCATGGTCTCGCCGCCGCTTTGGGTCATGTCGCTGGCGTTGCAGCTGAGGTCGTGACCCAAGGCGAAAGCGAGGTTGGGATCGGGCGCATCGCTGGCCGGTGCGCCCGCGCAAGCGGCAAGGGCCAAAGCTGCGATCAAGAGAGCTCGTTTCATTCGCCTATTGAAGGGCTCCGCTTGACGTAGTGCAAGCGCGCGGCGAGGGATGACCAACTTTCAATGCCCCTCCTCGACCTCCCCGACTTCGCCGCCGCGCTGCCTGCGAGCGGCGCGCTCATGGGCCTCGATCCCGGCGAGAAGCGCATTGGCGTCGCCGTGAGCGACACGACACGCCTGATTGCCTCTTCGATCGACCAGGTCACCCGCACCAAGTTCGCCGCAGACGCCGAAGCGATTTTGAAGCTCTACGACGCCCGTCAGTGCATCGGCTTCGTCATCGGCCTCCCGCTCAACATGGACGGCTCCTCAGGCCCCGCCGCGCAAAGCGCCCGCGCCTTCGCACGCAACCTGATCGCCAAGCGTGACGTGCCGCTCCTCCTCTGGGACGAACGTCTTTCCACCGCCGCCGTCACGCGCACGCTCATCGAAGGCGACGCTTCGCGCCAACGCCGCGGCCAGGTCGTCGACAAAATGGCCGCCGCCTACATGCTCCAGGGCGCGCTCGACGCCATGCAGGAACGGCGTGCATGAGCGAGGTCATCGGCGCGCTTTTGCCGATCTTCATTTTGATCCTGATCGGCTGGGGCGTGCGCGCGTCGGGCATCGTCAGCGCCGAAGGCTTCGGCATGGTCAACCGCTTCGGTTATTTCGTTCTCTATCCCGCCTTCCTCTTCACGCTGAGTTCGACGGCCGATCTCACCGGCGGCGAAGCCGGCCCCTTCATTCTTGGCGTGGTGCTCGGCTTCGGCGTTCTCATAACGCTCACGCTCGCAACGCGTCCGCTCTACGCCAAAGAGGAAGGCCCCGCCTTCACCAGCGTCTTCCAAGGCTCGGTGCGCTGGAACGGCTTTGTCCTCTTAGCCGCCGCGTCCGCGCTCTATGGCCCCTCCGGCCCGCACCTCATCGGCGTCGCGTTCGGGCCGCTCGTGCTGATCGTCAACCTGATCTGCGTCATCGTGCTCGCCCGCTGGGGCGCGAACGGCGCCAACAGCGCACGCGCCATCGTCGATCAGATCGTCGCCAATCCGCTCATCCTCGGCTGCGCCGCCGGCCTCATCGCGCAAGCTGTTCACGTGCGCGATCTCGGCCCGGTCTCGGACGTGCTTCAGCTGCTCGGCCAAGCGGCGATGCCGATCGCCATTGTCTGCGTCGGCTCAAGCCTCGACTTCAAAGCTGTCCGCGCCGCGCGCGTGAAAGTCGCAACAGCAAGTCTCTTCAAGCTGATCCTGGCGCCGGCTGTCATGTGGGGCGCGACGATGCTGGTGGGCGCGAGCCCGCTGACGGCAGCTGTCGCCGCAGGTATCGGATCCACGCCCACCGCCGCTGCCGGGTACACTCTCGCCCGCGAAATGGGCGGCGATCCCAGCCTGATGGCCGCCATCATCACAGCCACCACGATCCTATCATTTGTCACAATGCCGATAGCGATCGGGCTCGCGCTGCACTGAACGGGAACCCGCGCGGCGGCGCAGGGCTTTTGCGAACCCATGGCCCCAGCCGCTCCTCATGCCGAAAAGGTCGGCCTTGCTTACGTGATGAGCGACGGTCCCGGCATCACGCGCCGGCGCAGCGGGTCGGGCTTCAGCTATCGCGACCCGGACGGCAAGCTGGTGCGCGATGAGGCGACGCTGGCGCGCATCAAGAGCCTCGCCATCCCGCCGGCATGGGAAGACGTCTGGATCTGCCCCGACGAAGACGGTCATCTTCAAGCCACCGGTCGCGACGCGCGCGGCCGCAAGCAGCACCGCTATCATCCGCGCTTCCGCGAAGTGCGCGACGCGGCGAAGTTCGAACGGCTCAGCGAATTCGCCAAGGCCCTTCCAGCCCTTCGCGCCCGCATCGACGAGGACATGAGCCTACGCGGTCTGCCGCGCGAGAAAGTGCTCGCCACCATCGCGCACTTGCTGGACACCACGCTCATCCGCGTCGGCAACGACGAATACGCCAAAGCCAATAAGAGCTACGGCCTCACCACGCTAAGGGAGCAGCACGCCAAGGTGCAGGGCGATACGCTGCGTTTCGTCTTCACTGGAAAATCTGGAAAGAGCTGGAAGCTCACCGTGAAAGACCGGCGCGTCGCAAAAGTCGTGAAAGCCGCCCAGGAGCTGCCGGGCCAGCGGCTCTTTCAATACGTTGGTGAAGACGGCTCACCGCAATGCGTCACCTCAACCGACGTGAACGCCTATCTGCGCGAGATCAGCGGCGCCGAGATCACCGCAAAGGATTTCCGCACCTGGGGCGGCACGGTGCTCGCTGCCGCGGAATTGAAGCGCCTGAAGGGCTTCGACACGCCAACACTCGCCAAGGCGAACGTGAAAGCGGCGATCGAAACCGTCTCCATGAGCCTCGGCAATACGCCGACCATCTGCCGCAAATGCTACGTGCACCCGGCGTTGTTGGAGACGTACCTCTCCGGCGAGTTCAAACTCGGGCGCGGCAAGCGCGCCGGCCTCTCCGCGCACGAAGCGGCGGTACTTGCTTTCTTGGACCGCCAGCGCCCTCGCCGGCGGCGTGGAACGTCCAAGACACCGCGCTCGCCCTCGACATCGCCGGCGGCCCAAGAGGCTACCGCGTCTTAAACGGCTCCACTGGCTCGCTACGGCCAATCACCATTTCAGCATCTTCCTCGAACCCAGGATGGTTCGTCGGATCGACCACGTACGTCTTCGCCTGCGTTGTCGGCTCGAGCGGCGCACGCGCCGGCGTTTCAGCCGCCGCGGCCTTCCCGGCACTCAATCCCGCCACCACCGCCGCCAACGCTACGCCCACGGGGCGCAAGGGGGCCGCATCGTCTCGTTTGGGCTGCGCCATGTCCGCGCTTCCTCATTGTTGCACCCCGCCCGTGTCCCACCATTGGAACAAAATGAGTACAGTACCGAGTCCGCGGCGCCAATGCGGCTGAAACGATTATCCCCGACTTCTTTCGGTCGCGCTTGCCGCGAAGCGGTCACGACGTTTAACAAGCCCGCATGGCGCAGCGACCGACTGGCGTGAAGAGAAGCGACGCAGGTTCGAGCCCAGTCCGTTTTCGCAAGAAGCACCTCCTGGCCATCGCAGACCTGGATCGTTTCGAAGCCGAGAGCCTGCTGGATCGCGCCGAAGCTTTCGCGCCGCTCTTGGAGAAGAAGGTCAAGAAGCTCGACACGCTGCGCGGGCGCACGCTGATCAATCTTTTCTTCGAGAATTCCACAAGAACGCAAAGCTCGTTCGAACTCGCCGGCAAGCGCATGGGCGCCGACGTTGTGAACATGAGCGTGAAGAGTTCCTCGGTGGCGAAGGGCGAAACGCTGATCGACACGGCGGCGACGCTCAACGCGATGCGCCCCGATCTCCTGGTCGTGCGTCACGGCAGCTCCGGCGCCGCCGAGCTGCTTTCGCGCAAAGTCGATTGCGCCGTCATCAACGCCGGCGACGGCAAGCACGAGCACCCAACGCAAGCGCTGCTCGACGCCTTCACCATCCGCGACCGGCTCGGCAAGATCGAAGGCCTCACCGTCGCCATTTGCGGCGACGTGCTGCACTCCCGCGTCGCCCGCTCGAACGTCGCGCTGCTCAACATCCTCGGCGCGCGCGTGCGTCTGATCGGTCCGCCGACACTGATGCCCGCCGGCGCCGAGCGCTGGGGCGCGGACGTGTTCCACGACATGCGCAAGGGCCTCGACGGCGCCGAGGTCGTCATGATGTTGCGCGTCCAGCGCGAACGCATGACCGGCGGCTACTTCCCCAGCGCACGCGAGTTCTTCTGGTTCTACGGCCTCGACGAAGACAAGCTGAAGCTTGCCAAGAAGGGCGCGCTCGTCATGCACCCCGGCCCCATGAACCGCGGCGTCGAGATCGACTCAACCGTCGCCGACAATCCCCTCGTTTCGCTGATCGAAACACAAGTGCGCATGGGAGTCGCCGTTCGCATGGCCGTCCTCGAAGCTCTCGCCGAAAGCGGCGCCAATGCGGGAGACGCCTGATGTGGATGTTCCTGCTCTGGTGGTGCGTCGACGACCACCTCGCTGCCGCGCTCGAAACGCCGGGCCTCGGCACGCTGCCGATCTGGGTGCCCTTCATCATCGCGCTCGCGTTCTCAACGACGCTGAACGTCGCGACGAAACGGAATTGGCGGAAATGGCGTGACTAAGCCCACCCTCATCCGCAACGCCAAGCTGATCGATCCTGCAAAGAGCAAGGTCGAACACGGCGACATCCTGTTCACCGACAAGATCCTCGACATCGGCGCCGTCTCCAGCGCCCCGGATGGCGCGGAGATCATCGACGCCGACGGCGCACACATCGCGCCTGGCCTCATCGACATGCGCGTCGTCATCGGCGAACCGGGCGCCGAGCACAAAGAGACGTTCAAATCCGCCGGCCGCGCCGCAGCCGCGGGCGGCGTCACCACCATGGTGATGATGCCGAACACCACGCCCATCATAGACGACCAGAGCCTCGTCGACTACGTGCTCCGCCGCGGTCCCGACCGCTCCGGCGGCGTTCGCATTCTGCCGGCCGCCGCGCTCACCAAAGGCCTCGACGGCGAACGGATGAGCGAAATCGGCCTCATGGCCGAAGCGGGCGCGGTCATGTTCACCAACGGCGACAAGCCCATCGTCGACACGCGCATGCTCCGCCGCGCGCTCTCCTACGCCACAGCGTTCGGCGCCCTCGTCGCCCATCGCCCCGAAGACCCCTACCTCGCGCAAGGCGGCGTGATGCACGAAGGCGAGCTCGCCGCGCGCCTGGGCCTGCCCGGCATCCCCGCCGCCGCCGAATACATCATGGCCGAGCGCGATCTCGCGCTCGCCGAGCTCACCGGCGGCCGCCTGCTGCTCGACATGCTCTCCGCCGCGCAAACGCTACCGGCGCTGAAGCGCGCCAAGCAGCGCGGCGTCAAAGCGGTCGCCAGCGTCAACGTCCACCACCTGGTGCTCAACGAACACGACGTCGACGGCTATCGCACCTTCGCCAAGCTCTCTCCGCCGCTCCGCGCAGAAGACGACCGCACCGCGCTCGTTCAAGCCGTCGCCGACGGCCTGATCGATGTCATCGTCTCCGGCCACGATCCGCAGCAAGCAGAAGACAAGCGCCTGCCGTTCGAAGAAGCCGCCTTCGGCGCCGTTGGCCTGGAGACGCTCTTGCCCGGCGCGCTGACGCTCGCGCACAAGGGCGATGCGCCGCTGACGACGCTCTTCCGCGCCATGACACTGAATCCCGCCGAAATCCTGAAGCTCCCACAAGGCCGCTTAACCAAGAACGCGCCCGCGGATCTCATCATGATCGATCTCGGCGCGCCCTTCCGCCTGGACTCAGACAAGCTCAAATCCAAATCCAACAATTCCCCGTTTGACGAAAAGCTGCTCCAAGGCGCCGTGAAACGGACATTCATCGCCGGTAGAACCGTGTTCGGAGGCTAACGATGCGCGTCAAACTTGCTCTGGCTGCACTCATGCTGCTCGCCGCCTGCGCCACGCCCGCGCCGCCACCGCCGCTCATCCCTGGCGAGCCCGGCCCCAACGGCACGCCCCCGCCCATCCCGCTCAACGGCCCGATCGCTTATCGCTGCGCCGACGGCACGCAGCTCATGGTCGAAGCCAACGGACGCCAAGCGCGCGTCGCCATTATCGGCGGCCCGTCCATGGTGCTGCCCAACGCCGGCGAGGGTTACTATTCCAACGGCCGCTACGGCTTCCGCGGCGGCGGCGCAGCCGGACAATGGGAAGTCGGCCGCGCCGCGCCGGTGAATTGCACGGGAAGCTAAGCGCTAGCCGCCAAGCGAAATCAGCGAACGCGCAATGCCGTGCCAGAGCGCGGTGTCGCTGATCGGCGCCTTCAACACCTGCACGACAAGCGCAATGCCGCCCGCCCACAAATACGCGGGATGAACTTTGCCGCGCGTGCGCCAGTCATAGACCATGCCGGCGACGATAAAGAGCAGGCCCAGCAAGGCTGGCAGCAGAACGCCCGCAACTGGCGGCGGTGGAGCACCCAGGCCCGCCAGCCCAACATTGCCCCTGAACGGAGGCAGATGACCGCCCATCGCCACATAGGTGATGAACAAGCGCGCGATCGCCGCGTCGAGGATCACGGCTGTCGCGGACAGCATGAACCTTTTGTGCCACTCGGAATTGCGGCTGTTGTAGATGGCCGCGAACACAAAGACCGCGAACAAAAAGAGCGCCGACAGCGGCACGATCAAAAACGCTTCGGCCTGCGTCGCGAAGCCCGCGGCTATGCCGCGCTGCGCTGAGCCAATCGCGGCGAGGCCGCCGAACGCAACCATCATCGTCGCCAGCGAAATGCCGAAGAGTCCCATGTCGCGGTGGCGCGCAACGCCGCCCGATGCGGCCAGCCACGTCTGGTAGATAAAGAAGAGCGTCCAGCCGTAGAAAAGCGCGCCATGGATCGCCAGCACGCCGATGCGCTCGGGAATGCCGCGCGCCAGCGGCGCCCAGAATGTCGGAAAGAATCCGACAAAGGCGGTGAGCGCCATCGCCACCGCTATCCAGAAATAGAAACGCGTCCGCTGTCCCGCCGCCGCCCGCGGCGCAGCCTCTGAGGTTGTAGCTGTCATAGCCCGCACTCCCCGCTCAAGCGCGGCCAGTCTAAGCGCGCCGCGAGCACGCGCAATGGCCGCGCGGCTCAGATCGCGATCAGCTCGCTGAACTTGGCCAGATCGATATTGCCACCGCTGACGACGCAGGCAATCGGCCCATCGCCGGCTTTGCCGCTGAGCGCCGCGGCGAGCGGGAGCGCGCCGGCGCCTTCGGAAATCACGCGCGCTTTTTCCGCCATCAGGCGCATGGCGCGGCGGGTTTCGTCGAGCGAGACGACGATGTCGCCGTCCACCAGCGGTTTCATCCGCTCCCACATGCGCTGAATGACGCTGCGCCCGCCGGCGCCGTCGACGAACGAATATTCCCAGGCGTGGAATTCCTGCGGCGCATCCGCCGCGAGCGAGACTGAAAGGGGCGCCGCGGTCTCGGGTTCTGCCCCAAGCAGTTTCACATGCGGCGCCTTGGCCTTCAGCGCCGCGCCGACGCCCGCGATTAACCCGCCGCCGCCGATCGCCGCGATCACGCTCTTCACATCCGGACAATCTTCCAGAATCTCCAACGCCATCGAGCCGTGTCCGGCGATGAAATTGTGATCGTCGAACGGATGCACCAGCGTGCCGTCCATGCCCGGAAACTCATGCGTCTCCAGCGCGCGCCAGCACACATCGAACGGGGCCAGCACCAGCTCCGCGCCCAGCGCGTTCATGCGGTCGATCTTCGTCTTCGGCGCGGTCTCGATCACGACGATCTTGCACGGCACGCCGGCCGCGCGCGCTGCGTACGCGACAGCCTGCCCGGCATTGCCCGCACTGATCGTCCAAACCCCGCGTTTCCTGGCCTCATCGCTCAGCATGGCGACAGCATTCACACCGCCGCGGATCTTGTAGGCATTGGTCGGCTGCAGATTCTCGAGCTTCAGCCGGATGTCCGGCCCGCCCTTGCCGGTGTCGAGCTTCACCAGCGGCGTGCGCAGCACCACGCCCCTGATCCTCTCCCGCGCCGCTTCGATTTCGGCAAGCGTGATCGGGCGGACGGGCGGCAGATTGAGCATGATGCTTCATACGCCGCCGTGACCGCCGTGCAATCGCCGTGTCGCTGTGGTGAAGAAAAACCACGGCGACACAGCGACGCCACAGCGTTCACAGCGGGCCCGCAGGCGCGTACAATCGGACCATGCGCTTCATCGACAGCGACGAAATCCACCGCCGGCTCACCTACGATGTCTGCATCCCCATCGTGCGTGACGCGATGATTGCCTTCTCCAAGGGCGAGACCAAGCAACTCCTTCGCGCCATCCTGCCGCTCGGCGACGGGCGCCTGTTCGGCTCCATGCCCGGCGGCCTGGGCGGGCGCAAAATGTTCGGCGCCAAGCTGATCAGCGTGTTCCCCGAGAACTTCGACAAAGGCGTGCAATCGCACCAAGGCGTCGTCGTCCTCTTCGACGGCGAAAACGGCGCGCCCGTCTGCGTCCTCCACGCCGGCGAAATCACCGCCATCCGCACCGCCGCCGCAAGCGCGGTGGCGACGGACGCACTCGCGCGCAAAAGCGCCAAGCGCCTCGCCATCCTCGGCTATGGCGAACAAGCGCGCACGCACGCGCGCGCCATCAGCAAAGTGCGCAAGCTCGAAGCCATCACCGTGTGGGGCCGCTCGGAAGACCGCACGAAGGCCTACGCCGAAGAGATGCAAGCGGAACTCGGCGTACCTGTCATTCCGGCGCCCAGCACCCGCGTCTGCGTCGTCGACGCCGACATCATCTGCACCGTGACCGGCGCCAAAGAGCCAATCCTCGAAGGCAAATGGCTGCGCCCTGGCGCCCACGTCAACATCGTCGGCTCCAGCTATGCCGGCCCCGCCGAAGTCGACAACGAGCTTGTCCAGCGCGTCCGCTTCATCGCGGACAGCCGCGAAGGCGTGCTGGCGCAGGGCGCTGAATTCCTGCGCGCCAAGCAAGCCGGCCTCATCGGCGATGATCATGTCGTCGGCGAAATCGGCCAAGTGCTCGCCGGCGCCCTCGAGGGCCGGCAAAGCGAGGACCAGATCACCGCCTATAAATCGCTCGGCCACATCGTGCAGGACCTAGCGGCGGCCTGGGCGCTCTATTCCGCGGCCTGATCGAGCGCGCCGCTCCGCGCCAACGCGCTGAACCACGCGTACGACGCCTTCACCGTGCGCGCGCCCGTCTCGCGATCCTGCGCCACCAGCCCGAACTTCGAACGATACCCTTCAGCCCATTCCCAATTGTCGACCAGCGTCCAATGGAAGTAACCGCCGATATCGGCGCCCGCCTCCATCGCCGCCTTCACCGCTTCAAGGTGGCGGCGCACGTAAGAGATGCGGAAATCATCTTCGATCACGGCAGGCCCCGTGCTGAACGTGTCCGAGCAGCCGTTCTCGGTGATCAGCATGCGCGGATTGCCGTAGTCGCGCTTCACCCGCAGCAACGTCTCATAAAGCCCGCCCGGATCGACGTGGCGGCCAAATGCGTCGCGCTCGACCCCGCGCGGAGGATCAGCCGGCGCGATACGGCTCGGCCTGCTGGCGTCGAAGCGCATGTAAGCGGGCGCGTAATAATTGACCCCGAGAAAATCGATCGGCTGCTTGGTGATCTCGGTATCGCCGGACTGCAGCGCCGCACCGATGAGATCGCTCGCCACTTTCGGATAAGACCCCTTCAACAGCGGATCGAGAAACGCGCCGTTCCACAATTTGTCGAAGCCATCCGCCGCAAGCTTGTCCAGCGCATCAAAGACGCCCTGCTTTGGCCGCGAGGGCATCAGCGCCATCGTCGTGCCGATCGCGATATCATTGCGCGCCGCACGCATGTCCCTGATCGCAAGGCCCTGCGCCAAATTCAAATGGTGCAGCACTGGGCCAAGCCGCGCTCCGCCCGTCAGCCGCGGCGCGTGCAGGCCCAGCACGTGGCCCACAATCGCGTGCACGGCCGCTTCATTCATCACCACGATATGTTTCAGCCGATCGCCCAAGCGCTCGACGACGGCCACCGCATAATCGCGAAAGCGCTCGGCGGTGCCCCGGTTCTCCCAGCCGCCCTGCTGCTGCAGCGCCAGCGGCAAGTCCCAGTGAAACAAAGTCGCGTAGGGCGTGACGCCGCGCGCCAGCAGCGCATCGACAAGCCGTGCATAATAATCGACCCCCGCTTCGTTCACTGCGCCCGCGCCGTCGGGCACGATGCGCGGCCACGCGATCGAAAAGCGATACGCGTTCAGCCCAGCATCGGCGATCAACGCCACGTCTTCGGCGTAGCGATGATAGGAATCATTCGCTGCGCTGCCGTCCGATCCATCGGCGACGGCCTCGCGCGGAAACGCATCCCAGATACTTGCCCCGCGGCCATCTTCGTTGAGCGCGCCCTCGATCTGAAACGCCGAGGTGGCGACGCCCCAGATAAAATCGTCCGGAAATTGACGCGCGCGCGGCGCCGCCATTGTGGCGTCCTCCTGCGCCCCGCATCCCGATAGCGCCAGAGCCGCGGCCCCAGCGCCCACTGCACGGCGCGTCAACGTCATCGCATCCCCTCCCGTGCGCCGACAATACAAAGCCTGGCCGTCCCTCTCCACAGATGGGTTTCACCCTGTTACAGAGGCGCCCGTGCAGGCGGTCTTTTTCATCCTTGCCGCGATCGGCGGCTATCTCCTCGGCTCGATTCCGTTCGGGCTTGTTCTGACGCGCCTGGCGGGCGTCGGCGACATCCGCCAGATCGGCTCGGGCAATATCGGCGCGACCAACGTACTGCGCACCGGCCGCAAGGACCTCGCGCTCGCAACGCTGCTGCTCGACGCCGGAAAGGCCGGCGCCGCTCTCTTGCTCGCGCGCGCGTTCGCGGAGGCGTTCGGCTTCAACGACGAATTGCAGCGCGAGATCGGGCTCACGGCGGGCGCCGCCGCCTTCATCGGCCATTGCTATCCGGTGTGGCTGAACTTCAAAGGCGGAAAGGGCGTCGCCACATTTTTCGGCGTCCTGTTCGCCGGCATCTGGCCGCTCGGCTTGATCGCCGGCGTCACCTGGCTCGCGGTGGCGACCATCTTCCGCTATTCCTCGCTCGCCGCTTTGTGCGCCGCCGCGATTGCGCCGCTGATGGCCGTGATCGCCAGCTTCAGCTGGTCCGAAGTCTTGTTCACGTTGGTGATCGCGGCGCTCATCTTCTGGCGTCACGCCGCCAACATCGCGCGCCTGCGCGCAGGCACCGAGCCCAAGATCGGCGACAAGAAAGACGGCTCGCCGCCGCTCAGCGCCGCAGCCGAATGAGCCGCACGCTCTCGCGCCCCGAGCGGATTGCTTGGGCGCGGTTGGCGCGTACCCCGCGCATAGGGCCTCTCACCTTCACGCAACTGATTGCGCGCTTCCGCACGGCTTCAGGCGCGCTCGAAGCGCTGCCCCGCATCTCCAAGCTTACCGCGCCGCCGCCCGAACGCATCGAAGCCGAACTCGACGCCGCCGAAGCGCTCGGCGCGCGGCTGATCGCATCGTGCGAGCCGGACTATCCGCCCCTGCTCGCCCAACTGGATGCGCCCCCGCCGCTGATCGCCGTGCGGGGCGACGCCAAATGGCTGAAACGCCCGACTATTGCCATTGTCGGCTCCCGCGAGGGCTCGGGCGCTGCGCTCATGTTCGCAGAGCGGCTGGCAAGCGATCTCGGCGAAGCCGGCTTCACCATCGTCTCGGGCCTTGCGCGCGGCGTCGACGCTGCCGCCCACAAAGGCGCGCTCGCGACCGGCACCGCCGCGGTGCTTGCCGGCGGGCTCGACCATCCCTATCCGCCGCAGAATCTCAAACTTCATGACGCCATCTGCGCACGCGGCGCCGTCGTCAGCGAGGCGCCGATGGGCGCGATCGCGCGCGCACGCGATTTCCCGCGCCGCAACTCCATCATCTCCGGCCTTTCACGCGCCGTCGTCATCATCGAAGCCGCGCTGCGTTCCGGCTCTCTCATCACCGCGCGCGCAGCCGCCGATCAGGGCCGCGACGTGATGGCCGCGCCCGGCTCGCCGCTCGACCCGCGCGCGCGCGGCTCCAACGCACTGATCAAGCAAGGCGCCACGCTGATCGAAAGCGCCGAAGATGTCGTCGCCGCGCTCGGCGATGGGACGCCGCCGCTCCGCCCGAACGCGATCGGCCCATTGTTCGACGGCGGAGAGAGCGAACCGCCGCCGCCCGGCCTGCCAGGCAAGATCGCCACCTTGCTCTCGCCGACGCCGATCCATGTGAACGATCTCGCCCGCCTGCTGGAAGCGCCCGCCGGCGTCGTCGCCGCCGCCCTCACCGAACTTGAACTCAACGGCCAGGCGGCCTCGCTGCCCGGCGGCTATGCCGCATCGTCGGGCGCGGCCTTTTCCTGAAGCGCACGCATCGCGGCGCGGCGTGCTTCATCGAGCGGGGCGGCGATGGCGTGAAGTCCCATGCCCCGCGCCATCGAGGCCAGCTGTTCGGTGACGTCGCGGACGTAAGCCGCCACGTCCCGCGGCGAGATATCGTCGTAACTTGGGCTCGGCTCGACCAAGGGTTAGCCCCTATTTACTATCATAGGTTGCTCGTAACATCCTGAGGTTGCTCTCGCCAGCCTTTCGGAAACGTTCCAAAGCATCAGATTCGCAAAGGAAAATTAGGCCGCACCGCGCATATAGGGCCCCCGCCGCCCATTTCCGCGCGTTGACAGGACGGGGGTCGGCCCCCAGTTTCCGGCCCGCTTCGGTCCGGCTGGACCCACCGGAGAGCCCCCAGTTTCATGAACGTCGTCGTCGTCGAATCCCCGGCTAAGGCCAAGACAATCAACAAGTATTTGGGCTCGGACTACAAAGTCCTGGCCTCCTACGGCCATATCCGCGACCTGCCGGCCAAGGACGGTTCGGTGAAACCGGACGAAGACTTCGCGATGGATTGGGAGATCGATCCCAAATCTCGCCAGCGCGTTAAGGACATCGCCGATGCGATGAAGGACGCCGACAATCTCATCCTCGCCACCGACCCCGATCGCGAAGGCGAAGCCATCTCCTGGCACGTGCTCGAGGCGCTGAACCAGAAGAAGGCGCTCAAGGGCAAGACGGTTAAGCGCGTTACCTTCAACGCGATCACCAAGCCGGCCGTGCAGGCCGCAATGGCCGCGCCGCGCGACATCGACATGGAACTGGTCGACGCGTACCTGGCGCGCCGCGCCCTCGATTACCTCGTCGGCTTTGGCCTTTCGCCGGTGCTGTGGCGGAAGCTCCCCGGCTCGCGCTCGGCCGGCCGCGTCCAGTCCGTAGCCCTGCGCATCATCGTCGACCGCGAAGTCGAGATCGAGCGCTTCCGCCCGCAAGAGTACTGGAGCGTCGACGCCCAGCTCTCCACCACGCGCGGCGACATCTTCCCGGCGCGCCTCTCGGCGTTCGAAGGCAAGAAGCTGAAGCGCCTCGACATCCCGAACGAGCAGATGGCGCACGCCGCGCGCGACGCGGTGAAGCGCGGCGGCTTCAAGGTCAGCGCCGTCGAAGCCAAGCCGACCAAGCGCAATCCGCCGCCGCCGTTCACGACATCGACGATGCAGCAGGAAGCGGCGCGCAAGCTCGGCTTCAACGCCTCGCGCACGATGCAGACCGCGCAACGCCTCTACGAAGCCGGGCACATCACTTACATGCGGACCGACGGCGTCAGCATGGATGAAGGCGCGATCCGCGACCTGCGCAGCGCCATCGGCAGCCAGTTCGGCAAGGACTACACGCCTGCCGAGCCGCGCCGCTACACGTCCAAAGTGAAGAACGCGCAGGAAGCGCACGAAGCGATCCGGCCGACGGACCCAACGAACACGCCAAAGTCGCTCCACCTCGATGGCGATCAGGCGAGGCTTTACGAACTGATCTGGAAGCGCACCATCGCCAGCCAGATGGAAGCGGCTTCGATCGAGCGCACCAGCGTCGATTTCATCGAGCCCACCGGCAAAGTCGAACTACGCGCCACCGGCCAGGTCATTCTCTTCGACGGCTTCTTGAAACTCTACCAAGAGGGCCGCGACGACGAAGAGGATGAGGAAAACCGCCGCCTGCCGCAACTGAAGCAGGGCGAGAGCGTCAACGTCCACGACGTCAAAGCCGATCAGCACTTCACCGAACCGCCGCCGCGTTATTCGGAAGCCTCGCTGGTGAAGAAGCTCGAAGAGCTCGGCATCGGGCGCCCCTCCACGTACGCGGCGATCCTGGAGAAGCTGCGCGAGCGCAATTACGTCACGATGGATAAGAACCGCTTCATCCCGGATGATCGCGGCCGCATCGTCATTGCGTTCCTGGAAAACTTCTTCGCCAAATACGTCGAATACGATTTCACCGCCGATCTCGAAGAGAAGCTCGATGAAGTCAGCGCCGGCGACCTCAACTGGAAAGCGCTGATGCGCGACTTCTGGAAAGATTTCAGCGGCGCCATCGCCGGCACGAACGATCTGCGCATCACCCAAGTGCTAGACACGCTGAACGAAGTGATGGGCCCGCACATCTTCCCGCCGAAGGAAGACGGCTCCGATCCGCGCACCTGCCCGCTCTGCGGCATTGGCCAGCTCTCGCTGCGCCTCGGCAAATACGGCGCGTTCGTCGGCTGCTCGAACTATAACGGCGACCCGCCGTGCAAATTCACGCGCCAGCTCGCGGGCGGCGAAGACGCGGAAACGGCAATCCCGTCAGACGGCCTCTTCGTCGGCGACGGCCCCAACGGTCCGATCCTGCTGAAGAACGGCCGCTTCGGCCCGTATTTCGAAACGCCGAACCCGGACGATCCCGACAAGCCGCGCCGCGCCAGCGTGCCGAAAGGCAAAACCCCGGCGGATGTCGATCTTCCGACAGCGATCAAACTTCTCTCGCTGCCGCGCACTGTCGGCATGCATCCGAGTGAGAACGAGCTGATCGTCGCGAACATCGGCCGCTTCGGCCCGTACATCAAAATGGGCAATCTCTACGTGAACCTGCCCGGCGCCGACGACGTGCACGAAATCCAGATGAACCGCGCCGTCGCGCTGATCGAAGAAAAGAAAGCCGGCGGCGCCAAAGGCCGCTTCGGCCGCGCCGCGCCCGCGCCCATCAAAGAACTCGGCGAAAGCCCGGTCACCGGCAAGCCCGTGCGCGTGCTCAACGGCCGCTACGGCCCCTACATCAATGACGGCGAGACGAACGCGAACGTGCCAAAGGACAAGAAGCCGGAGGACGTCACGTTCGATGAAGCGCTGTCGCTGCTTGCGGCGCGTGCTGAGGCAGGCGGCGGGAAGAAGAGAAAGAAAGCGCCCGCGAAGAAGGCTGCCGCTGAGAAGAAGGAAGCAGCGCCGAAGAAAGCCGCTTCCAAGAAAGCGCCCGCGAAGGCTGCCACAAAGAAAGCACCGAAGAAAACCGCGAAAGCTTGATGACGCGCGTCCCTTCTCCCGCTGCGCGGGAGAAGGTGGCCCGAAGGGCCGGATGAGTGGAACACCGGCTCCTCAGGCTCAAACACCGATTGCCCTCACCCGCCCTGGATTTAATACGGGGCGACCTCTCCCGCAGAAGCGGGAGAGGTGACACATTGAGCGCATGCCGAAGCGAAAATGGAGCGAGAAACGACGCGATACGCTTGAGGAGGATCTGAACATCCTCATCGGCGACCTGTGCGTTCTTTGTGGCTACTGCAACGATCTGAGCGGCGCGAAGCTCGTCCAAGATCATCCAGTTTTGACCGACGATTCATTCGCACGAGCTGTGCTGATCGCGGAAGGACATAATCCGGAAACCAGTCCACACTTCAAAATGATCCGAAATCGGTTTCGGATAAGGTACGGATCGTCGATCTCAAAGCGCGACTACGAAGCGAATTAATCTCGACGGCAACGTGCAGAGGCGCGACGTGAGTTCAGCATCGCAACGGGTCCCGCGATACGGGGATGCACACACCCTCTATCCAGCTACCTCTGCCGCACGCCGCCTGCAAAATCAGGGTTCTGCGAAAAAGATACGCGATTCAATCCGACCGAGTTGACGGCGCCGTATGATGCGCACGTTCGCACACGGGAGATTTCGAAGACGTCCGAAACTTTGGAATGTGCGCAACACGGTCGGGATGGTTCTGTTCGCGGGGAGTGAAACCGTGAAGTCCAGGAGGTCGGACCTCCTGCATCCAGCACCGGCAATGCGGATATGGAGCTAAGCCCCAAAGGGAAGAGCCGTCGATGGCGGTTGGTCCCGGAAGGTCCATCGTCCAGGAGGCGGGTTGGAGAGCAACCCACGACAACTCCTCCGTCCGCACCGGGAAAAACGATCGGAAAACGGGGCGCGCGAAGCGCGCGGCGCGGTGCAGAGATGTATCGCGCAACCCTAGAGACTACTCAGCGCGGATCGCGCGCCCCGGCTCCCACTTTCAAGGGGAAGCAAGATGATCCCTATAACGCGCCCGCGCGTGACGAAGCGGGATGCGGCCGCTAGCGTGCTCGTGAAGAAGGGGCAGATGGCGAAGAATCGACTAACACCTCTGCTTTTGAACCTGCTTGCACTGGGGGTTGCAGTCGCCGCTGTCGCGTCGGTCTACCTCACGCTCGGCCGCGGCTTGTGGTTTCAAGTCGCGATATCCTTGTTGTTCAGCTTGCCATGGGGCGCGCAGTTTTTGCTGCTCGCTGTTGCCGCGAACGCGCGACGTAAACCGCCAGCGCTGGTATCGAAACTGACATTCTCGGCGTGGGGCGCCGCTTCTCTTCCGTTTTCCTGTTTGATGGCGCCGCCGGGTATTTTCCCGCCTTGGTTCGTCTTGGCGTCGGCGCCACTCGGTTTTTTCCTGTGCTATACATTGATATCGATGTTCTTGTGGATGGTAAGTCTGTTGCCGCGTTGGCCTCTGCCGTGGACTAAGAAAAACTAATGGCGAAGCATCGACCACCACAATTCGAACCCCTAACCCGCGAGCGCGTCCTCGCCGCCATCCGCAAAGTCGGCGGCAGTGCGCAGAAGCGCGATATTGCGCGCGAGCTGGGCATTGGCGCCGAGCAGAAGAAGGAGCTGCGCCACATCCTGCGCGACCTGGAAGAGTCCGGCGCGCTCGGCCGCAGCGGGCGCAAGCGCTACGCGGACGCTGAAGCGCTGCCGCAATCCGGCGTGATGGACATCATCGACCGTGACGCCGATGGCGAACTCATCGCGCGCATGCGGGGGCCTGACGGCCTGTTCGGCCCACACGTTCGCCTCGCGCCCGGCGAAGCGCGCCGCATGCGCGGCGAAGCGGCCATCGGCGTCGGCGATCGCGTGCTCGCGCGCATCCATCGCACCGAGGACGGCGTCGAAGCGCGCGTCGTCAAGCGCCTCGGCCAAAGCGCGCACCGCATCCTCGGCGTCTATCGCGCGCACAAGGACGAACGCGCCGCGCGCTTCGGCGGCGGCCGCGTCGAACCCGCCGACCGCAAAGCACGCCACGATCTCATCGTCGAAGGCCCTAACGTCGGCGAGGCAAAAGACGGCGATCTCGTCATCGTCGAACTCGACGCGCGCGCGCGCGACCGCGCGTTCGGCCCCAAGCACGCCATCATTCGCGAAATCATCGGCAAAGCGAGCGATCCACGCGCCGCCTCCATCCTCGCCATGCACACACACGGCATCATGCCGGGCTTCACCGAAGAAGAAGAGCGCCAGGCAAAGGACGCCAAGCCCGCCAAGGTCGGCGGCGCGCGCATCGACCTGCGCAAAATGCCGCTCATCACCATCGACCCCGAAGACGCGCGCGATCACGACGACGCCGTCTATGCTCAGCCCGACGACGACCCGAAGAACAAAGGCGGCTGGCGCGTGTGGGTCGCCATCGCCGATGTCGCGCACTACGTCACCACCGGCTCGGCGCTCGATCGCGGCGCCTGGAAGCGCGGCAACTCCACCTATTTCCCCGACCGCGTCGCGCCGATGCTGCCGGAAACGCTTTCCGCCGATCTCTGTTCGCTGCGCGAGAACGAAGACCGCGCCTGCCTCGCCGTCGAAATGGTGTTCGACAAGGATGGCGCCAAACGCAGCCACAAGTTCGCACGCGGCCTCATGCGCTCTGCCGCAAAGCTCTCCTACGAAGCCGCGCAAGCCGCCATCGACGGCGAGCCAAACGAAAAGACAAAGCCCCTGCTCGATCCAATCCTGAAACCGCTCTGGGAAGCCTATCGCTGCGTCTGGAAAGCGCGCGAGAAGCGCCAGCCGCTGGAGATCGACGCGCCCGAGCACAAGATCATCTTCAAGGACGGCAAGGTCGCCGGCGTGAAGCGGCGCGAGCGCTTCGATGCGCACAAGCTCATCGAAGAATTCATGATCCAGGCCAATGTCTGCGCCGCCGAGACGCTCGAGCTGAAGGGCCGCCCACAAATCTACCGCATCCACGATCAGCCGAGCGAAGAGAAGATCGCAGCGATCACGGACTTCCTGCCGACCGTGAACATGAAGTGGACCAAGGGCGAGCACATCAGCGCCGCGCGCTTCAACCGTATCCTGCATCAGGCCGAGACTTCGGCGAACAAGGATATCGTCAACGAAGTGGTGCTGCGCACGCAATCGCAAGCTGTGTACTCACCCGACAATATCGGCCACTTCGGCCTCAACCTGCATCGATACTCCCACTTTACCTCGCCCATCCGCCGCTACGCCGACGTCACCATTCACCGCGCCCTCATCCGCGCGCTGAAGCTTGGCGACGACGGCGCGACCGACAAGGAAGAAGGCCGCTACGCGGAAACCGCCGAACACGTCAGCGAAACCGAGCGCAAGAGCATGGCCGCCGAGCGCGACGCCACGGCGCGCTACATCAGCGCCTTCCTCGCCGACCGCATCGGCGCCGAGTTCGAAGGCCGCGTCACCGGCGTCACGCGCTTCGGCCTCTTCGTCCGTCTCGACGAAACGCAAGCCGACGGCCTCGTCCCCATCTCCACGCTCGGCAACGAGCGCTGGATTCACGACGAAACCGCCCACGCCCTCGTCGGCGAACACTCAGGCCAACGTTTTCCGCTCGGCAAGCGCGTCGAAGTGCGCCTCGAAGAAGCCACGCCCATCACCGGCGGCCTCGTCTTCTCGGTGCTCAGCGAGCCAGAACCCCCGCTCCCCGGTTGGAAGAAATCGCGCCAGAGCACGCAAGGCCGCGGCCGCGACGACCGCGACAAGCGACGCAACGGCAAACGCCGCCGCTAGTTCTTGCCTCGACAGCCTTCCGCACTCGGCTAAGCTGCCGCTGGGGAGTTCACGCATGAGATTGATCGCCATCGCCGCCGCGCTGTTTGTCGCGTCGTGCTCGCCGCCGTCCGCGAGCACCGCGGATGCGCAAACGGCGCAGCAAACCACGCAGAACCCAGGCAAACCCGGCGCCGCGCCGCAAGCTGGCGAACCGCCAACCCCAGCTCAGCTCGTCGGCCGCTGGGGCGACAATGGCGATTGCAGCAAAGACATCGTCTTCAACGCGGACGGCACGTTTCGCTCGTACACCGGCGGCAGCGGCGCCTGGTCGCTCAATGGCGACGTGATGACCATGTCTGGCGCTGCGGGCACATTCCAAGTTCATGTGAGCATCCTGAACGGCAATCAGCTGCTCATCGGCAATCCCGACGGCACGATCGGCATTTCGCAACGCTGCTGATGAGCGAAAACAAACCCCTCGGCTTCTGGTCCTGCTGGTCGCTCACGGTCGGCTGCATGATAGGCTCCGGCATCTTTCTGTTGCCGAGCGTGCTTGCGCCCTACGGGCTCATCAGCTTCGGTGGCTGGATCGTCACCGCGGCCGGTTCGATCCTCGTCGCGCTCACGCTGTCGCGCCTGGCCGGCCGCACCACGCGAACCGGCGGGCCTTACGCCTACGTGCATGACGCGTTCGGCGATCTCATCGGCTTCGCCAATCTGTGGGGCTATTGGGCCAGCTACTGGACCGGCATCGCCGCCATCGCCGTCGCTTTCGCCGGTTATCTGCCCGTGTTCGTGCCGGCGCTGCGCGACAATCCGATCGGGCAAATGTCGGCGGCGCTCGCGCTCATCTGGATTTTGACGCTGATCAACATCCGCGGTCTCAAGGAGAGCAGCCTCCTGCAGCTCGCGCTGACGCTGCTGAAAATAACGCCGCTGCTCGCGATCATCGCCCTGGGCGTGTTCGCCGGACACGCCGAAACACTCCCGCCGCTCAATCCGCAAAACGCGCCGCTCTTGCCGACGATCGCGGCAACGGCGCTCCTCACCATGTGGGCATTCGTCGGTCTCGAATCGGGCGCCATCCCCGCTGGCGCCTGCAAGGACGCTGCGCGCACAATCCCCCGCGCGCTCATCATCGGCACCATCACCGTCGCCGCCATCTATCTCGCCGCCACCGCGTCGGTCATGGCGCTAGTACGGGCGGATGTTTTGGCTACGTCCACTTCGCCCTTCGCGGATGCTGCGCGCGCGTTCGGCGCCTGGGGACCGCAGCTCATCGCCGCCGGCGCGCTGCTTTCGACAGCAGGCGCCGCAAACGGCCAGATCTTCTGTGCCGGCCAGTTGCCGATGGCCGCCGCGCTCGATCGCCTGGCGCCGCGCATTCTCGGCCGCACCGACAAAGGCGGCGCGCCTTATGTCTCGCTGATCCTATCCTCGGCGCTCACGTCGCTGCTGTTGGTTACGAACTATACGCGGGGCCTCATCGGCGCCTTCACGTTTCTCATTCTTCTGAGCACGCTCGCCACCCTCGTGCCCTACCTGCTCTGCGCCATCGCGGAATTGCGTTACTCGCTGCGCTCAGCCCGGGGCTGGGCGGGCGTGGCGCTGCTCGCGGGTCTTTATTCAATCTTCGCCATCCTCGGCTCGGGCCTGGAGGCGTTGCTTTGGGGCGGGGTGCTCTTCGCGAGCGGCGTGCCGATCTACTTTCTCGCGCGCCAGAAGCCCGCTGAGGCGCTCACTCGTCCGACTTCTTGAACGGAGCGTGCTCAGAAAGCATTTCGGCTTCTTCCACGATGGCCGGCGCTTCCGCCCGCAGATACTGCATCACCGCATTGCGCAGGCCCGGATGCGCAATCCAATGCGCAGAGTAGGTCGGCGTCGGCACATATCCACGCGCGAGCTTGTGCTCGCCTTGCGCGCCGGCTTCGACCCGCGGCAGCTTCAGTTCGATGGCAAGTTCGATCGCCTGATAATAGCAGAGCTCGAAGTGCAGGAACGGCGCATCGGCGACTCGGCCCCAATAGCGCCCAAACAGCGCTTCGCCGCCAATCAGATTGAGCGCCGAAGCAATCGGCCGGCCGTCGCGCTCGGCGACAAACAAGACGCAGCGCTCGCCCATGCGCTCACCCAACAGCGCGAAGAATGCGCGATTGAGGTAGGGCGAACCCCATTTGCGCGACCCCGTGTCCATGTAGCAGCGGAAGAAGAAATCCCAGTCGCGCTTCTTGATGTCAGCCCCAACCAGCCGCTTGATCGCAATTCCTTCGCAGGCGAGCCGGCGCTCGCGGCGTATGGTCTTGCGCTTCTGCGAAGAGAGATCGGCAAGGAAAGCGTCGAACGAGGCGTAATCCCGGTTGAACCAGTGATACTGCAGCCCCGTTCGCGTCATGAAGCCGAGCGGCGCCAGGCGCGCGCATTGTTCGGCGCTCAGGAACGTCACATGCACCGATGAGGCGCTGCTACGCTGCGCCAGGCCGATCGAGCCTTGCGCCAGCGCTGCTTCCACCACCGGATCGTGCGCAAGGATGCGCCGGCCCGGCACTGGCGTGAACGGCACGGCGCATTGCAGTTTGGGATAATATCGCCCGCCCGCGCGCACCAGCGCATCGGCCCAGGCGTGATCGAACACGTACTCGCCGTAGGAGTGATCCTTGCCATAAAGCGGCATCGCGCCGACCAGCTTGCGCGCAGCATCGCGTGCGACGAGGTGCAGCGGCTGCCACCCGCGCGTTGCGGACGCGCAGCCGCTCTCTTCGAGCGCCTGCAGAAAGTCCCAAGCGAGAAACGGATCGTACGGCGCGTCGGGCGGATTGGCGAGCGCGTCCCAATCGGCGCGTGCGACCTTCGATAACTCGCCCGCGATCTCGACTGTCAGCGCGTCGGTGCCGTCCATGGGGTCAGTCTAGGCGCGGGTGCGGCAAAACCAAGTCCGCCTAGTCGATCTCGAACAGCCCATCCACTTCCACCGCAAAGCCCATCGGCAGGTTCGCCATGCCGACGGCCGAGCGCGCATGCCGGCCTGCTTCGCCGAACACCGACACCATGACGTCGGAGCAACCATTCATGACTTGCGGGATCGGGCTGAATTCGGGCGTCACGTTCACAAAGCCATTGAGCTTCACCACGCGTTTGACCCGATCGAGATCGCCCCCGCACGCGGCGCGCACCTGCGCCAAGAGATTGAGCGCACAGAGCCGCGCCGCGGCTTGCCCCTCCTCGACTTCGATCTGGTCGCCAAGCTTACCCTTGATGCCGCCAGAGGCGTCCACCGAGACTTGTCCAGACACGTGCACGACGCTGCCGACAATCACGAACGGCACGTAGGACGCCACAGGCGCCGGCGGCGTCGGCAGCGTGATCCCCAGCTCCTGCAAACGTGCATCAATGCGGCCGCTCATGTCCATGCTCCAGTTGCCGAAACGGTTAGCCTCAAAAAGGACTTCCGTCACCCCGACGAACGGCGATGATCAACCGCCACAAGCCATAGAGGATGAACAGCCCGAATAGAACAATGAGCGTCCAACCGCCAAGTATAGTAGGATTGAACAGCAGGATCGCTCCGACCACTCCCACGACACCTGTCACGACAAATTCAAGCCAAGAAATAGGCCCCCAAAGCCACTGCGGACGAGCTCCCTTCACAGCTGCAATCAGCGCGAACCACAAACCAACAAACACAGCCGGTTCGAGATTCGGAGGCGCTGTCACCACAGCCAGGACGAGAGCAACGACGGCAGCGGTGCCGACCGCTAAGACCGGCTTCTGATTAATCCTCATCGCGCTCCGCCTTGAGCGCGCGCCCGGTTTGCACGGCGTCGCGTCCGAACTTGCCGCGCGCCTTCGCCACGGCAGCCTCCGCCGCCGCCCGTTTCGGCGTTCCAGTATCGAGCATATCGCCTTTATCCGCGACAGCTGCATCGCTGAAGTCGGAAAGGCCGATCCCGATCAAACGATATTTCGTCTTTCCATCCGCCTCCGCACTCAGCAATTCGCGCCCATGCGCAAAGATGCGCGACGCCAGCACTGTCGGCTCCGGCAATTGGCGCCGCCGCGTGACGATCTTGAACTTGGCGTCCTTCAGTTTCAGCGTTAGCGTCAGCCCCGCCGTTTCGCTCGCACGGCACCGCGCCGCCACCTTCTCGCACAGCGGCCAGAGGATATCCTCCAGCTCCTCAAGCGCGCTCACATCCTCGAAGAACGTCGTCTCCGCCGAGATGCTCTTGCGCTCGCCGTGCGGATCGACCACGCGCGGATCGTCCGCCATAGAGAGCGCAAAAAGGTGCGCGCCCCAATCGCCATAAAGCGCGCGCATGCGCTGCGGGCCGACAGAGCGAATGTCGCCAATCTTCTTCAGCCCGTTGCGCTCCAACGCCGTCGCGCCCGCTGGCCCCACGCCCGGCAACGTCGCCACCGAACGCGACTCCAAAAACACGAGCGCTTCGCCGCGACCAATCACGGAGAAGCCGCGCGGCTTGTCGAGATCGCTCGCGGTCTTGGCCAGGAATTTGTTGAACGAGAGTCCCACCGACACCGTAAGCTGACGCTCTTCCCAAATCCGGTTCTGCAACTTGATCAGGGATTGCGCCGGCAAACCGCCGTGCAGCGCCTCGGTCCCCGTCAAATCCATGAACGCTTCATCGATCGACAGCGGCTGCACCTGCGGGGTCAGATCCTCCATCATACGCCGGATCAGCCGCCCCTCATGCACGTACTTCGCCATATCCCCGCGCACGACCTTGGCCTGCGGACACAGCTTCAGCGCCTTGAACATCGGCATGGCCGAGCGCACGCCATACGCCCGCGCCACATAGCAGCACGTGGAAACCACGCCCCGCTTGCCTCCGCCCACAATCACCGGATGCGGCATCAGCGAAGGATCGTCGCGCTTTTCGATGGAGGCGTAGAACGCATCGCAGTCCAGATGCGCGATGGAAAGCTGGGCGAGCTCCGCATGCTCCAGCGGCTGCTCGGCGCCGCACGACGGGCAGCGAGCGACGCGATTTTCAAAAGCGCAAGCACGGCAGAGGATCATTTCACTCGGACCGCCGGCGCCCTCGCCGGCACTTTGGTTGTCGTAAATACAACAGCCGCGTGCGCATGGACCGACGATGCCGGCGAGGGCGCCGGCGGTCCGGGCCTTGCCCGGCTCACTGCATTTGCTCCGACGCTTCGCCTTCCGGTCCGAACAGCCACGCCGCCCCGCGCACGCCGGAGCTATCTCCGTGTTTGTTCTTCATCAGCTCCGTGCGCAGCACGTCGGAAAATACATGCGCTAGCAGCTTGCCCCGCACGCCGGCATAGAGGCTGTCGATGTTGGACAGCCCCCCGCCGAACACGATCACATCCGGATCGAGCACGTCGATGATCACCGCCAGCCCGCGCGCCAGACGATCCGTCAGCAAATCCAGCAGCACACGCGCGCGCGCATCGCCGGCGCGCGCTGCTTCATCGGCCTTGTCCGCCTCGATTCCAGCCCATCGCTTGAACCCAGAGCCGGACACCCATTGCTCCAGACATCCATGGCGTCCGCACCAGTGCCGCTCAATCACCTCATCGGCGCGCGCCCAAGGCAGCGGCGTGTGCCCCCATTCGCCGCCAACGCCGTTCACGCCCTCGATCACCTTGCGCTCCACCACAACGCCGCCGCCGCATCCGGTGCCGATAATCACGCCGAACACCACGCGCCCGTGCGCGGCCGCGCCGTCGACAGCCTCCGACAGCGCAAAGCAATTGGCGTCGTTCTCCACACGCACGGGCCGCTGCAGCACCGCCTTCAAGTCCTCAAGAAACGGCTTTCCATTCAGCCAGACCGAGTTTGCATTTCGCATCAGCCCCGTCGCCGGCGAGAGCGAGCCGGGAATCCCGACGCCAACCGTTACCGCGCCTCTGCCCGTTTGCTGCTCGATTCGCGCCGCCAGATCGGCCACCGCACGCACCGCCGCGTCATAACTCCCCGGATTAGGCACACGCTCGCGGGCGCAGATTTCGCCTTGTGAATCAAGCAGCGCCGCTTCGATCTTAGTGCCGCCGAAATCCACGCCGAGACGCATCGCGAAATCCTTAAGTGGTTCTTAATAGTGGTGGCGAGATTGCTGGTGTTGCGATGGGTTGTTAAGGGCTCAACGCTATAAGGGCATGAGAACACGGGATTTGTCGTGTTCGCGGGCCGCACAAGCAGACCGGGTTCATGGCCAAGACCGTTCTCATCGTCGAAGACAGCGAACTCAATATGAGGCTGTTCAACGACCTGTTGGAGGCCTTCGGCTACAAAACCGTCAAGACCCGCGACGGCCGCCAGGCGCTGCCCTTGGCGCGCGAGCACAAGCCGGACCTCATCGTCATGGACATCCAGCTCCCGGACATATCCGGCCTGGAACTCACCGACCGCCTGAAGAAAGACGCCGCACTCAAGTCGATCCCGGTCGTCGCCGTGACCGCGTTTGCGATGCGCGGCGATGAGCAGAAGATCCTCGCCGCCGGGTGCGATGCGTATCTCTCCAAGCCGATCTCGGTGACGACCTTCCTCGAAACCATCCGCAAGTTCATCGGATGAGGAGAGCGAGCCCATGAGCGCCCGCATCCTCGTCGTCGACGACCTTGAAGCCAACCGGCGCCTGTTAGAGGCCAAGCTCACGGCGGAGTATTACGACGTGATCATGGCGCGCCGCGGCGAAGAAGCCGTGCAGGTCGCCAAGCGCGAAAAGCCCGACCTCATTTTGCTCGACGTGATGATGCCCGGCGGCATCGACGGCTACGAGGCGTGCCGCCGCATCAAGGCGCAGGCCGAAACCAAGCACATCCCCGTCATCATCCTGACCACGCTCGACGACCGCGACAACAAGCTGCGCGGCCTGCAAGCGGGCGCGGAAGAGTTCCTCACCAAGCCCATCGACGACGTGCACCTCATCGCGCGCGTCAAAAGCCTGCTCGGGCTAAAGGTGGTCATCGACGAATTGCGCGCGCGCGAAGCCAATGGCCGCCGCCTTGGCGTCATCGGCGAAGACTTGCGTCCCGATCCCCTGGATCAGCACCGCCTTGTCGCCGGCAACGTGCTCGTGGTGGATGACAACGCTCACCAAGTGAAAGCCATCAGAGGCGCGCTCGGCGTCGAACACCGCATTGCCGTGCTCGGCGCCGAAGACCAGGCCGGCCCGCCCGACCTCGTGGTCGTCTCGGTCACCGCCAAGAGCTTCGACGGATTTCGCGTGATCGCCCGCATGCGCTCAGGCGAGCCGACGCGCCATCTGCCAATTCTCGCGGTCGTCGAGCCCGACGACCGCGCCCGCGCCGTGCGCGCGCTCGAACTGGGCGCTCACGACATCATCGCCCGCCCGATCGACGATGAAGAACTGCTCGCGCGCGCGCGCACGCTGATGCGCCGCAAGCGCTACATGGACGCGTTGCGCACCCGTCTCGACCAAAGCCTTGAACTGGCCATCACCGACCAGCTCACCGGGCTCTACAATCGCCGCTTCGTCATGGCCCAGCTTGTTCCCCTGGTGCAGCGCGCCCAGTGCGGCGGCGACGCCGTCTCGGTCATGACCATCGACATCGACCACTTCAAACGATGCAACGATACGTTCGGGCACGACGTCGGCGATTGCGTCTTGCAGGAATTCGCCGCGCGCTTGGGCTCCAACGTGCGCCCCTCGGATTTCGCCTGCCGCATGGGCGGGGAGGAATTCGTCGTCATCATGCCCCGCACCAACGGCGACATAGCCTGCCTCGCCGCCGAGCGCCTCCGGCGCAGCATCTGCGCCTCGCCCTTCAACGCCCCCGGCCTGCCGCACGCGCTCGAAATCACCGTCTCGATCGGCGTCGCCTGCTCGGACGGCGCCGAGGACACCGCCGAGACCCTGCTCAAGCGCGCCGACGAAGGGCTCTACGAAGCCAAACACGCCGGCCGCAACCGCGTCATAGGCAAGACGGCGTCGCGCGCCGCTTAGGCGCTCACGCTACAGGCTGACCCAGTTTCAACTTGGCGCCGTGCATCGTGCGCGCTTCGGGCGCCGGGATGCCGTTGCGCTGCATGAGGCGCGTCAGGTCTTCCTTGCGCTGCTGCATGCGCTCACCGATATCGTCGAAGTCGACATCGCCCTTCTTCGCTTGCGCGAACATGCCGTCGGGCTGCTCTTCTTCCTTCACGTGGTGCTTGATCTGCTCCGAGAGCACCTTTACCCGCGCGTCGTAGAACTCATCGCTTGGATCGGCGGCCATGATTTCCGCGATCAGCACCTTGGCGCCGTCATGCTCGACGTGCGCTTCGCCGTAGATTTCCTCGTCGATCGCGTCCTTCACGCCGGGATAGAAGATCTCTTCCTCGATCATCGTGTGGATCGTGAGCTCCATACAAATTTGCCGGGCGATATCGCGTTTGTCGCTGGCGCGTTTGGTCTGCTCGAACTCCTCGAACAGGTCCTCGACCGCGCGATGGTCCTGCTTCAGCATCTGGATCGCCGCCGGGTCGCGTCCGCCGGACGAGGCCGAACGCCCGCCGTTCTTGCGGGCCGAGCCGTTGCCGCGGCTTGAGGCCGACTTCGCTTGTTTTTTCGCGGTCGTTTTCGCGGTCTTGCCGCTCGCCTTCTTCGTTGTCTTTGCCTTCGCCGCTTTTGCCATGGCTGGTCGCTCCTATACTGTGGCAGGCTAACAAGATCGCAGTGGCAGAGGTTCCGGCGCTGGACCGGACAAATCTCGGCGCTAATGATGTCAGCGCGCGCCGCGCGCGGACGGCCCGGGAGGGGGACATGAGCATCCACGGCCAATGGAGCGCCGGCTCCGAAGAAGACGCGGTCCAAGCCGGCGTCATCGACGCCCTGAACGGCGGGCACTGGCGCCCGCCGACTGATTTTCCCGACGCCTACAATCTGGGATTCCAGGATGCGAAGACCCGCGCAACACCGGTTGCGCAGGTTGTCGCCGTCGAGGTCCAGCAACTGGCGATCCTCGGGATCGTGCATCTCGTGATGTTCGCCGACAGAGACATCGATCCCAGTGAGATCGCCTGGCTCTACGAGGAGGCGCGCTACCATCCCGTCTTCGCCGGCGTGCCTTTCCCGGCGTTCCGCGCCGCGTGCCTTCTGGTGTTGCACGACATGCACGAACGGTCCGCGGAGGAGCTTATGGAAATCTGGGTGAGCGCAGCGCGGCCGCACGCGCGCGCGACGCTGGAACTCGCCGCCGGCGCCATGCTGGCCGACGGTCGGGTGGCCCCGCAGGAAGAAGGCATCGTCGCCCAGCTGATCGCAAAGCTCGGCATAACCCGGGAAGAAGCCACCGAGGTCTTCCTGAACGCCTTCGGCATTCCTCAGCAGGGCGGGCCGCCAAGCTAGGGACGGCTGTCAAAGGGCCGCCCTTCGGCTGTTAACTCAGGCCGCCTATGTTATGAGGGGCAACGGAGTCGCCATGAGTTACGTCCAGGCCGTCGAGGCGCCCGAGCGCAATATCGGCCAGATCAAGCTGCACGAGCCTGAGGCCGCTTTCGCCGGCATGCGCGCGGCTGGCCGGCTGGCCGCTGCCTGTCTCGACATGCTTGTTCCCGAAGCCAAAGAGGGCGTCACGACGCGCCGGCTCGACGATCTTGCGCGCCAGTTCGTGTTGGACAACGGCGCCCTGCCTGCGTGCGTCTTCTACCGCGGTTACCGCCACACGCTCTGCACCTCGCTCAACCACACCGTCTGCCACGGCATCCCGGGCGACCGCACGCTCAAAAGCGGCGACATCGTCAACATCGACGTCACCGTGATCGTCGATGGCTGGCACGGCGATACGAGCCGCATGTACGGCGTCGGCGATGTCCCGCGCAAAGCCCAGCGCCTGATGGACATCACCCACGAAGCCATGATGCGCGGCATCGCCGCGGTGAAACCCGGCGCCACGCTCGGCGACCTCGGTCACGCCATCCAATCTTACGCCGAAGGAGAGCGCTGCTCCGTCGTGCGCGAGTTCTGCGGTCACGGTCTCGGCCGCGTTTTCCACGACGCCCCGAACATCCTGCACTTCGGCAAGCCCGGCCAAGGCGAAGAGCTGAAGCCCGGCATGATCTTCACCGTTGAGCCCATGCTCAATCTGGGCAGCCCCGCGGTTAAAGTGCTCGCCGACGGCTGGACCGCGGTGACGAAGGACAAGTCGCTCTCGGCCCAATACGAGCACTCGGTTGGCGTCACCGAGACCGGCGTGGAGATTTTCACCAAATCGCCCGCTGGCCTCGATCAGCCGCACACGCTCGGCGGATAGCGCGCAATGGCGGGGGGCTCTCGCAAATCGCGCGCAGCCCCGTCCCAATCAGCGCGCGTCGAAGACTCCGAGACCTTCCCGTTTGAAATCGACGGCCTGAACATCGGACCGCCCAGCCGGCATGCCGGCCAGATGCCGGCGGTCCAAAAAGACAAGCCCCACTACCACAATCACCGCGCGCGCCTGCGCGCACGCTTCGATGAAGCCGGTCCCGGCGCGCTCGCCGACTACGAACTCCTCGAACTTTTCCTCTACCGCACCATCCCGCGCCAAGACACCAAGCCACTCGCCAAAGCGCTGCTCGCGCAGTTCGGCACACTTGCCGGCGTGCTCGGCGCGCCCGCGCAGCGCATCGCGGAAGTGAAAGGCGCCGGCCCCGCCGTCGCGCAGGATCTCAAGATCGTGCAGGCGATGCTTGAGCGCGCTTCGAAGGGAGAGTTGCACAAGCGCCAGGTGATCTCCTCCTGGTCAGCGCTCGTGAACTATTGCCGCGTGGCGATGGCGCACGAGCCGCGCGAACAATTCCGGGTGCTCTATCTCGACACCAAGAACCAGCTCATCGCCGACGAAGTGATGAACCAAGGCACCGTCGATCACGCCCCCGTCTATCCACGCGAGATCGCCCGGCGCGCGCTTGAGCACTCCGCCGCCGCCGTCATCCTCGTGCACAATCATCCTTCCGGCGATCCCAAGCCCAGCGCCGCCGACGTCGCCATCACCCGCGAGATCGTCGCCGCCACGAGCGCCGTCAGCGTCAAGGTGCACGACCACCTCGTCATCGGGCGCAACGGCGCGGAAAGCTTCAAGAGCCTGGGCCTGCTGTGAGACTGCGCCCCATCGAACTCCGCGACCGCCGCGCCTGGGCCGACTTGCGCGCCGCGCTCTGGCCCGACGCCGACCCCGCCGAACTCGCGCATGAAACCGTAAAGCACTTCGCGGGCGTCAAAGCGGCCGAAGAGATCTGGGTCGCCGAGGATGTCGTGATCGGGCGCCTCTTGGGCTTTCTCGAACTCTCGCTGCGCGCCCACGCGGACGGCTGCGCCTCTTCGCCCGTGCCGTACATCGAAGCCTGGTACGTGACGGCAGAGGCGCGCCACACCGGCATTGGACGCGCGCTGGTTGAGGCCGCCGAGAACTGGGCGCGCCTTCGCGGCTTCACGGAGATCGCGTCCGACACAAATGTGGAGCGCGATCAGAGCCGCGCCGCGCACCAAGCCGTCGGCTTTGAGGAAGTCGAGCGTATTGTGTGCTACCGCAAGTCGCTTGCCGTTTGACCGGGTCGCTAGGCCCCGCCACAACATAAGCCAACGATAAGCGGGGAGGACGCCACCCATGACCGACGCGACTGCGCCGGCCTTTCTAGGCTTTGGCTCGAAAACCTATCGCGCCTACGTGCTCGGCGCGCTCCTTGTGGTCTACACCTTCAACTTCATCGACCGCGTCGTCGTCGGCATCATCCAGGAGCCGATCAAAACCGAGTTCGGGCTGACCGACTTCCAGCTGGGCCTGCTTGGCGGTCCCGCCTTCGCCATTCTCTACACGCTGCTCGGCATTCCGATCGCGCGCTTGGCCGAGCGCAGCAACCGCATGACCATCCTCGCCGTGTGCCTCGGCCTGTGGAGCCTCATGACGGCGGCATGCGGCTTTGCCGTCAATTACGCGACGCTGTTCGCCGCGCGCGTGGGCGTCTCGATCGGCGAGGCCGGCTGCACGCCGCCCGCCAATTCCGTGATCTCCGATTACTTCCCGCCGGAGCGGCGCGCCTCGGCGCTGTCGATCTACGCGCTCGGCATTCCGATCGGCTCCATGATTGCAGCGGTGGGCGGCGGATGGATCGCCACCAATGTCGGCTGGCGCGAAGCGTTCATCTGGCTCGGCGTGCCCGGCCTCCTGCTCGCGCTTTTGGTCAAGCTCACGGTGAAAGAACCGCCGCGCAGCGCGCCGAAGGGTGACACGCCCAGCTTCGGCGCCGCACTTGGCGCGCTAGCGAAGAAACCGACCTTCTGGTTCGTCTCGCTCGGTTCGGCCGTGGCCAGCTTCGTCAGCTATGGCGTCGGCCAATATCTGACGAGCTTCATGATCCGCACACACCACATGTCGCTGTTCGAGGGGGCAACCCTCGTCGGCGTCGTGCTCGGGCTCGCAGCCGCTGTAGGCACCTTCACCTCGGGCTTCCTGGCCGACCGCATCTCCAAGCGCCACCCGAACGCACTGTCCTGGCTGCCCGCGCTCGGCTTTGTCATCGCCGCGCCGCTTTATCTCGCCTCGTTCATGATACCGAACATCTGGCTGGCGATCCCCGTGCTCAGCCTCGCGGCCATGCTGCACTATTTCTATCTCGGCCCGATGTACGCGGTGACCCAGGGCGTCGTCGCTCCGCGCATGCGCGCGACGGCGGTGGCGGTGCTGCTCTTCATCGTCAACTTCATCGGCTACGGCATGGGCCCACCCGCCATCGGCGCACTGAGCGACTTCCTGGCGCAACACCAGCTCGCCGCAGTGAACCTTACGCCGGAACTGTGCGCCGCGCGCACAGGAGACGCCCAGTGCGCGTCGGGCGTGGAGGTCGGCCTGCGCTACGCGATGATGATCGGCGTTGGCGGCTATTTGCTCGCCGCGCTCCTCTTCATCACCAGCGCCCGCACTCTCCGGCGCGACTGGGTGGCGTGACGTTGCACGCGCGGCGCTGTAGAAGGCGCCCATGATTCCGCGTTATGCACGCCCCGACATGGTGGCGATCTGGGAGCCCGAGAGCCGCTACGGCATCTGGCTCGAAATCGAGACGCTGGCCATGGAGGCAATGGCCGACCTGGGCGTCATCCCCAAGAGCGCCGCCGAGACCTACCGCAAGAAAGGCAAGTTCGACGTCGCCCGCATCGACGAGATCGAGCGCGAAGTGAAGCACGACGTCATCGCCTTCCTCACCAGCGTCGCCGAACACGTCGGCCCCGAGAGCCGCTTTGCGCACCAAGGCATGACATCCTCCGACGTGCTCGATACCTGCCTCGCCGTCCAACTCGTACGCGCGTCCGATCTTCTCATCGCCGGCTGCGAACGCGTCATGGTCGCGTTGAAGAAGCGCGCCATCGAACACAAGCTGACGCCCACCATCGGGCGCAGCCACGGCATTCACGCCGAACCCACCACGTTCGGCCTCAAGCTCGCCGGCCACTACGCCGAGTTCGCGCGCAACCTCGACCGCCTCAAGGCGGCGAAAAAGGAGATCGCCACCTGCGCCATTTCCGGCGCCGTCGGCACCTTCGCGCAAATCGATCCCCGCGTTGAAGCTTACGTCGCCAAGAAACTCGGCCTTGCGGTCGAACCAGTTTCCACGCAGATCATCCCGCGCGATCGCCACGCCGCCTTCTTCGCAGCCCTCGGCGTCGTCGCGGCAGGCATCGAGCGCCTCGCCACCGAAGTGCGGCACCTCCAGCGCACTGAAGTCCTCGAAGCCGAAGAATTCTTCGAGCCCGGCCAGAAGGGCTCGTCGGCCATGCCGCACAAGCGCAATCCCGTGCTCACCGAAAATCTCTGTGGTCTCGCCCGTCTCGTGCGCAGTGCTGTCACGCCGGCTATGGAAAACGTCGCCCTCTGGCACGAGCGCGACATCTCCCACTCGTCGGTTGAGCGCGGCATCGGCCCCGACGCCACCATCCATCTCGATTTTGCGCTCCATCGCATGGCGATGGTGATCGAAAAGCTCGTCGTCTATCCCGAAAACATGGCGCGCAATCTGGCGCTGCTCGGCGGTCTGCATAACAGCCAGCGCGTCATGCTCGCGCTCACGCAAGCCGGCGTCAGCCGCGAGGACGCCTATCGCCTGGTGCAGCGCAACGCGATGGCTGTCTGGCAGTCGCCCGCCCCGCGTCCCGCCACGGCGCTGATCGATCGGCTCAAGGCGGACAAGGACGTCATCGCAAAGCTAGACGCCAAAACGCTGGACTCCTGCTTCGACGACGCTCACCACTTCGCCCGCATCGACGAGATCTTCGCCCGCGTGTTCGGCTAGCTGCGCCGCGCTTCGTCGATCTCTTCCTGCACTGCATCGGCCAGCGCCTGCAGCTGCGCCTGCGCCGTCGCGAGCCGCTCCTGCTGCAGCGCCAAGCGTTCGGGGTCGGCGCGCATGCTGATGCGCCGGTAGCGCTCCATCTCGGCCACGAGGCGCGAACCGGCTTGCTGCAACTCCACCACTTGGCCGCATGCCACACGCGCGGCTGCGCGCATATCGCGGAACTGCGGCAGGTGCGCGAACGCAAACCGGCTCACCGCCCCGCGCACGTCATTCTGAAAGTCCGACGCTTCGACAAGCCCGCCCGCAAACGCGATCGCCACGGCGACATCCGTGCTGTGCAGCGCCTCGCCGCCGTCAGGCAATGCAGGCCACGCAACGCCCGCGCGCGCGAGCTCGGCGCCGTAGGCCCGCACAGCCCCGCGCAGCAGCGCGCGCCCTTGCGGCGTGCAGACATCGCCTGCCGCACCAGCGGCGAAGCGCTCCAGACGCTCACTGGCTTCGCTGGCCCCCATCGGCGCTGGCGCGGGCGCACACGCGCACGCAAACAGACCGGCGGCCAACGCTGTCGCTCGCAGCATGACCCAAACTCCAGCGCCAGGATCGCGCGGCGTGGTGCAGGAAGCGTTCGCGGGCGCGGTTAATCCCTGTTCGCAAGTCCTGAGAAAAGCTTGCCGCTTGACCTCCGCCGCAGGCCATGCTTTGTATCACAAAGTTCTTTGACGGAGCAACCAATGCGCCCCTTTTCAACGTTCGCCGTGATCGTCGCCGCCGTATTGCTGTTCGCGTCGCAATCGGCATCCGCGCAGCAAGCGCGCGGCCCGGACCTCGCCGAGCAGCATGCCGCCATGGCGCGTCTCGCGAGCATGGCCGGCGATTGGCAGGGCGAAGCGAACGTGACGTTTCCGGCTCCTCGCACGGTCTATCAAAGCGAGCATATCGAAACGGCGATGAACGGGCTTCTGCTCGTCATCCGTGGCGCCGGACATGCTGCCGCCGACCGCGCCGGCGCGCCGATCTTCAACGCCTTCGGCGTCATCTCCTACGACGATGCGCGCGATATCTACGAATTCCGCGTCTACAATGACGGCCGCGCCGCCACCGCCACCGCGCGCTTCCTCGACGACGGGCGTCTGCAATGGACCATGGACTTCTCGCCCGTGATCATCCGCTACACGATCACGCTTACAGAGAACGGCTGGCATGAAGTCGGCGAGATGTCGCGCGATGCCGGCGCCAACTGGACGCAAACCATCGACATGGCGCTGCGCCGGATCCCCTAACATCGCCCGCGCAACGTCTCGCGATCAGCGCCGTGGCCCACCCACGGCGCTGATTTGCGTTGCGCCACGAAGCACTCCAGCGTCGGCAGGGCTTGCCGCGCCGTAGCGGCCTTGGCCGCGAAGGCGGGAGGATCACATGAGCGACGAAACGACCGACGACAGCTGGGACGAAGAGACCATGATCGAGCTTCGCCGTTTCGGTCTCGAACAAGCCATGCTGGCGCATCTGGCCAAGGGCGCGCCCGACCTCGGCTCGGTGTTCCGCGACGCCGACCGTATCGTCAATTACGTGCTGGGCGACCTGCAGCCCTAGGCGTATCCTCGCGGCGCGGGAGGATTTCATGACTGCAACGGCTGATACAAAGGCCAAGGCGCCCTGGCATCTCTGGGTCGTGGGCGCCGTCGGCATCCTGTGGAACGCCTACGGCTGCTACGACTACGTGATGACCAAAACCGGCGGCGACGCGTATCTGCGCTCCTTTGGCTTCAACGACGAACAGATCGCCTACTACACCACCATGCCGGCCTGGATGACGGGCATATGGGCCATCGGCGTGTGGGGCGGGCTGGCGGGCGCCGTGTTGCTGCTCCTGCGCATGAAGTGGGCGCTGCACGTGTTCGTCGCTTCGCTCGCGGCGTACCTGATGAGCCTCGTCTACACCTACGCGCTGTCGAACGGCGCCGCGGTGATGCCCGACGGCGGCTGGATCATGAATCTGGTGGTCCTGGCCGGGTGCCTGTTCTTCGTCTGGTACGCCTGGTTCGCGGCCAAGCGGGGCATCCTGCGGTAAAGCGCTAGCCCTTCCGCACGCTCTCGCGCGCCTCGTCCAGCGCCTCATCCATCTTGGACCGGATCTGGTGGTCCGAGAGCTGGACCGAGGCGCCGTCGAGGTCGCTGCGGACTTTGCGAAAGAGGTCCTCGACGCCCGCCTCCTCCATGTCGGCCATTACGACCGACTTGGCGTAGGTATCGGCCGCCTCGCCCGAGAGCCCCATCAGCTCGGCCGCCCAGAGCCCGACCAGCTTGGCGCGGCGCGCCTGTGCCCTGAACTCAAGCTCTTGATCCAGCTGGAATTTCATTTCCTGGCCGCGGCGGCGGTCATCGAAATCGGACATGTCCGGGCTTCTCCTCGTTGGACCCCTTCCATATGGGGGCGCCCGCCCGGGATCAACCGCAGGCGAAACCCCGGGATGCGGCGGGCGCCAATTGTGGGCGCCCCCCATCTCCCCTAAGTTCTTAATTCCACGCCGCCGGTCGATTCCGGCGGCGTTAGCGCTTGGCCCCGGAGGGCCATCCCTCAAGGAGGGTTCGATGTCCCGTCGCAAGAAGATCTACGAAGGCAAGGCCAAGATCCTGTACGAGGGGCCCGAACCGGGGACGCTCATCCAATATTTCAAAGACGATGCGACCGCCTTCAACGCGCAGAAGAAGGCGATCCTCGAAGGCAAGGGCGTGATCAACAACCAGATCTCCGGGTTCATCATGCAGAACCTGAACGCGATCGGCGTGCCCACCCATTACATCAAGACCATGAACATGCGCGAACAGCTCGTGCGCGAAGTGGAGATCATCCCGCTCGAAGTGGTCTGCCGCAACGTGGCCGCCGGCTCGCTGTCGACGCGTCTCGGCATCGAGGAAGGCACGCCGCTGCCGCGCTCGATAATCGAGTTCTATTACAAGAAGGATGAGCTCAACGATCCCATGGTCGCCGAAGAGCACATCACCGCGTTCAACTGGGCGTCGACGCAAGAGATCGACGACATCATGGCGCTCACGCTGCGCATCAACGATTATCTCTTCGGCATGTTCGGCGCTGTCGGCATCAAGCTGATCGATTTCAAGATCGAGTTCGGCCGGCTCTACGAAGGCGACATGGTCCGCACCGTCGTCGCCGACGAAATCAGCCCCGACAGCTGCCGCCTGTGGGACGTGCAGACGAACGAGAAGATGGACAAAGACCGCTTCCGCCGCGACCTCGGCAACGTCACCGAAGCCTATGTCGAAGTCGCGCGCCGTCTCGGCGTTGTGAAGGCCGCCGCGCCAGGCGGAGACGCCGTCCACTAAGGTTCGAGGGGAATAATTTGAAAGCGATCGTAACCGTCGGCCTCAAACCCGGCGTTCTTGACGTGCAAGGCAAGGCCGTCGCCGGGGCCTTGAAAGAACTGGGCTTCGGCTCGGTGCGCGACGCGCGCGTCGGCAAGCGCATCGAGATCGAACTCGACAGTGGCCTCGATCCCGCCGCCGCCGAAGCGCAGGTCAAGGACATGTGCGAGAAGCTGCTCGCCAACACCGTGATCGAAAGCTACCGCGTCGAAATCGCAAGCTAGAGCGGCGCTTAAGCGGCCCGCACTTCCTTCGGCGCCTTCTTTTGCGCCTTCGGTTTGCGCTTTAGCCGCTTGCGAAATTCGCGCACCGAGCGCGAATTTTTCAGATCCTTCCAGATCGCATTGAGCTGCATGGGCGAGCCGTAGAGGTCGAACCCCGCCGCCAGCTCCGCGCCAGGCGCTTCGCATCTCTGCACCTGCACGCGCTCACGCAGCGCCGCCGGCGCTGTTGCAACTGCAGCCTGCACGGCCGTTTGCACCACCGTGTTCTGAGCCGTATCGGTCAGGTTCACGCCAACCGTGATGCGCGAGACGTGCGGTTTTAGCTCATAGAGCCGCCGCACGGCGTCGAACACCGCGTCCGCGATGCCGGGCGTCATCAGGGCGTGGCCGATCCGCACCGGGTCGTTGAAGAGCGCGAGCGGCGTGCCGCCCGCATCGCGCGGCAGGGCCCGCGCCGTGAGTTTCGGGCCAAGTCCCCATAACGTGTGCATCTCGGCGCGCGCGGTAGAGCCCGCCGTGTCCACCAGAATGGATGTCTTGGCGGGCGCCGCCATGAGCACCAGAAACACCCCGGCAACGCCGCCAACGAAGGCAAGCGCCCAGACGATTAGATTTGCATATTCCCCCATGCGCCCTGCATAGCGCGAAAACCGGCCCGCGTCAGCCGACTCACGCCTGAGGCGGCATTTTCTCGAATGCGGGCACACCTTCAGGTGGACGGTCCCAGCTGGGCGCGCGGCTCGCATAGACCGACGCCATCGGCTTGAACTGTTCGGGATCGTCCAGCGTGCCGGCCTTGACCATCATCACGCCCGGACGCGCGCCTTTGGAGAAAATCCCCGTGCCGCACACCGGACAGAAGCCGCGTGTTACGGGGTTGCCGCTGTCGCCCGGCCTCGAATACTCGCGCACCTCGCCTGTCAGCTTCACGCTATCGGCCGGCACGGCGAGCACCGCCGAATGGCTCGAGGAAATCTTCCGGCAGTCGCTGCAATAGCAATTGCCCCCGAACAACGGTGGGCCGCCGATCTCGTAGCGCACCGCCCCGCACAAACACCCGCCCGTCATCGCCATGTCAGTCTCCCTCAAGGTTCACGCGGTTGCTGCGCAGTGGGCGCCTCAACTTGCGCGCTTGTGTGCTCGGCAATCTCTATGTCCGGAAGTGGCGCCGGTCCCAGGCTGAACTGCGTCGGAAGGACATCCGTCCCACCATTCGGGAAATAGCCAGGCTGATCTGGCCCCGGCAGGCGGACCATCTCACGCGATCCGATCCAGGCTATCAGCCAGATCGCGGCGGCGGCCACCACAAGGATTAGCAAAACGACCATGCTACTCGTCCCGGTTTTGCCGGTCCGCCGGCAAATTAATCCGGTAAAGCACCGCCACCAACAGCGCCGTCACGCCAAGCGTGACCAAAACCGCGAGAATGAGCCAAATTGGCATGCGCGCGGGTCATATCACGCCTTGGCGTGAATCACGCTCCGCTTTATCTAGGCCCCATGAAATCCGCCGTGATCGTGTTCCCCGGGTCCAATTGCGACCGCGACGCCGCACGCGCCCTTGAGCGCATCACCGGCAAGCCCGCCGCGATGGTCTGGCACAAGGACACAGAGCTTCCCGAGGGGACTGACCTCGTGGTCCTCCCCGGCGGCTTTTCCTACGGCGACTACCTCCGCTCCGGCGCCATGTCCGCCAAGAGCCCCGTCGTCCGTGACGTCATTGCGCACGCGGAACGCGGCGGCCTCGTTCTAGGCATCTGCAACGGCTTTCAGGTCCTCACCGAAACGCGGCTCCTGCCGGGCGCGCTCCTGCGCAACGCCGGCCTCAAGTTTTCCTGCAAGGAAGTGCCGCTCGCCATCGACAACGTGAACACGCGCTTCACCCGCGCCTATCGCGAGACGCGCGAGACCAACATCCCGATCGCGCACGGGGACGGCCGCTACTACGCCGACGACGACACGCTCGACCGCATCGAAGGCGAGGGCCAGGTCATCTTCCGCTACATGGCCAACCCCAACGGCTCGGCGCGCGACATTGCCGGGGTCATGAACGAGCGCGGCAACGTGATGGGCATGATGCCCCACCCCGAGCGCGCCTCCGATCCCGTGCTCGGCCGCACCGGCGGCACGGCCGTCTTCCAAAGCCTGCTCGAAGCCGCATGATCAAGAAACAGCCCCAAGCCGCCGGCGATTTCGACGCCGAAGTCGATAGCGCGCGCAAGCGCCTGGAAGCGTCGATGAACGAAGACACCGGCTTCGATGATCTCGCGGCCCTGCAGGCGCTCGCGCCGATCCTGGCGGACAAGATCCGCTCGCGGCGTCTCGCCTTCACGCTCGGCGACGACGAGGACGACGAAACCCAGATCGCCGTGATCCACGTCCAGACCGACGAAGAACTCGGATTCATCTTCGCCGAAGACGGCGAGTACGTCTTCGAAAGCAACCTCGAAGCCTATTTCGATGACTTCGTCGACGACGACCCCGCCCGCTTCGTCGAACGCCTCTATGAAACGCTGCGCGCGGACCTTCCGAAGTACGAAGTCGAGAACAAGAGCTAGCGCTCAGAAGCGCCAGAACACCGACGCAAGCGCCACGACGCCGATCAAGATCACGACCATCGCCGCGAAATAGGTCGCCGCATGCATCGAACGCTGGCGTGGACCGCCTATGCCGGCGATCACCTCGAACTCGGCGCTGTTCAGGTAGGCGGTCGCCTTGCGGTATTGCCAGGTCGCCACGCCGAGCGAGAGCACGCCGGCGCCGATCAGCATCATCCCAAGATTGCGCGGCAGCTCGACGTCGAAGGGCTCCGCCGACTGGCTCTGCATGTGCTCAAAGAATTGCGCCACGGTGAAGCCGAACCCGATCAGCGAAACGCCGGTGCGCACCGAGGCCATCAACGTCCGCTGCAGCCCCAGCTTGGTGCGCAGCCACGCGAAGTGATTGTTGATGTCAGGCCGCACATCGAACCGAGGCGCCTCCGCACCGGCGCCGTTGTTTGGCTTGTCGCGAACCTGGCGGGCCATGCGTCCATCCGTGTCGCCGACACAATGCCCCGCTGTTCGCCCCTGCCGGATAAGGTGTTTCCCCAGGCGGGCCCGCAGACTTTGCCATCGGCCAAGGCCAATGGAACAGCAGCTCCAGGCGCCATAGGCCGCTTCTCCAGCGCCGCCGCCACGGTACAATCGTCCCTAGGTGCGCCCTCATGGGCGGCTGGGTGGGGACCCATGTCATTGATCCGTCTCGTCGCGTTTGTCGCAACGCTGCTCGCGTGTCCGCTGTCGTTTGCGCAGACGGACCCTGCGCCCTTCGCGCGCGATCCGTTCATCAGGTCGATCTCGCTTTCGCCCAACGGCGCCTACGTGGCCATGCTTCAGCGCTCGGCCAGCGAGTATCAATTGGTCATCTACGAGGTCGCCACCGGGACCTCGACGATGATCGAACGTCTCACCGCCGAGCGCGGCTCGTTGAACTGGGTCGCCTGGAAGGGAGACGATCGGCTGCTGCTGGAGGTCGAAGCGTTTCAGGCCCTGCGCACGTCGCGCACCACATACGATTACTCAATCTATCGCATCGTCTCGGTCGCGCGCGATGGCACGGGCCTCGTGCAGATGTTTCAAGGCAGCCTCAGCCGCCTAGCCAGCCGCGACGCCTCCACACAGCTTTTGGACATCCTGCCCAATGATCCTGAGCATGTTCTGCTGAGCGCACTCGATACGACCGGTTACGGCATCTGGCGCGCCGACGTGAACACAGGCGCGGTCGAAAAACTTTCCGACGGCGAGTGGTCGACCGCAGGCTATCTCACGGACGGCGAAGGTTACCCCGTCATGCGCCAGGACATGCTGGATGACGGGCGCGGATGGCGCATCCTGACGCGCGCGCCCGGCGAGGTGCACTGGTCTGAATTGCGCGAAGCGCGCGCCGTCGCCGACGCCGACAAATCTCCCGATTTTCAGCCGATCGCGCCGGCGCCGGGCGCCGGCCAAGTCTATGTTCTGGCCCGTTCCGAGGAACAAGACCGGCTCGGTCTCTTCATCCTCGACGTGCGCACGCGCACCCTGAGCGCGCCGATCCAAGAGGGCGCCCTCGCCGATGCATCCTTCCCGTGGATCGATGCCGCAACGCACGAATTGGTCGCAACGTGCGAAGAGGACGAACGCGATGTCTGCCGCGCGCGCGATCCCAACGTGCAGCGAGAGCTCGACGCCGTCCAAGCCTCCGTCGGCCCCGACGCGGTCGTCACCTTGCTCGACAGGTCGCAGGGCGCAAATCGTTGGCTGGTTTATGCTGAAGCACCGACTTTGCCCGGCGCCTTCTATCTCTACGATCGCGACACGCAGAGCGTGACTCAGATCGCCCTCAGCTATCCCGAACTCACAGAGGGCCTTGCGCCGACCCGCGTCGAACATTTCACCACTCGCGACGGCCAAACGCTCTGGGCTTACGTCACGGCGCGCCCAGGCGAAGGGCCGCGCCCGATGATCGTCATGCCGCATGGCGGCCCAGAGGCGCGCGACAGCTACGGCTTCGACTTCTTCGCCCAATACCTGGCGGCGCAGGGCTACGTCGTCGTTCAACCCAATTTCCGCGGCTCCGGCGGTTTCGGCCGCGCTTTTGCCGAGGCCGGGTATCGTCAATGGGGCGCGCGCATGCAGACCGACGTCGAGGATGCGGCGCGTCATATGATCGATAGCGGCGAAGCGGACGCGCACCGCATTTGCATCGTTGGCGCCTCTTACGGGGGCTATGCCGCGTTGGCCGGCGTCATGCTGACGCCCGATCTCTATCGCTGCGCCATTTCCATCGCCGGCGTCTCCGACCTGCCGGAATCCCTGCGCAGCGATCGCAGAGAGGCAGGACGTTCATCCATGTCGTACCAATATTGGCTGCGCTCCATGGGAGATCCGCGGAGCGATAGCGCAGCGCTCATTGCCGCCTCGCCGGCGCGCCACGCCCCGGCAATCACCGCGCCCCTGCTGCTCATTCACGGCGAAGACGACCACATCGTGCCGATCCGCCAATCGGAGCTGATGGACGAGGCGATGCGCACGGCGGGCCACGATGTCCGCTTCGTGCGTGTTCCCGACAGCGGCCACATCTGGTCGAACTGGTCGGCGGAGCACCGCACGCTGCTTTTGCAGGAAACAACCGCCTTCCTCGATCACCACCTGCAGTAGCGCGCACACCATGATATAGCCCCCGCAAGGGGGTCGCCGGATGTCCCTATCCATGCGAGCGGCGGTCAATAGGCGCTACGGATCGCCGGATGTCATTGAAGTGTGCGAAATGCCGAGGCCGCGGCCGGGGCCGGGCGAACTCCTCGTCGCCGTGCATGCGACGACGGTGAACCGCACCGATTGCGGTTTTCTGCGCGCCCATCCCTTCTTCATTCGGATTTTTTCCGGCTTTCCCACGCCAAAGCGCATCATCCTGGGCATGGACTTCGCCGGCGTGATCGACTCCGTCGGCGAAGGCGTGACCAAGTTCAAGCCCGGCGAGCGCGTGTTCGGCATCCTGCGCTGGACCCAGCTCGGCGCGCACGCGGAATATGTCTGCGTGCCCGAGCGCGGCTATGTCGCGACCATTCCGCCCGCCACGACATTCGAACAAGCCGTCGTTGGCGAAGGCGCCATCTACGCCAACGGCTGTCTGCGCTCGCTCAACCTGCAGCCCGGCCAGAAAATTCTGATCTATGGTGCGTCCGGCGCCATCGGCGTCGCCGCCGTGCAGCTCGCACGCGCCCTCGGCGCAAATGTCACCGCCGTTGTCGCCACCCGGCACGTGGAGATGGCGCGCTCCTTGGGCGCTGACGCCGTCATTGATTACACCACCGAGGATTTCACCCAGGCGGGCCCCGTGTTCGATTGCGTGATGGACGCCGTCGGCAAGACGACGTACGCGCGCTGCCGCAAGATTCTGAAGCCCGGCGCGCCTTTCATTTCAACGGACGCGGGGCCGGGCGGCGGGGCGCTCTGGCACGCCCTCTTGTCAGCGCTCACAGGAAGCAGGCGCGTGCTCATCGCAACGCCGCGGCCCGACCCGAACTTCATCGACCGCTTGCGCCAGCTGATGGAGAGTGGCGCGTTTCGCGCCGTGATCGACCGCCGCTATCCCTTGGAGAGCATCGCCGACGCGTATCGCTACGTGGAGCAAGGCCAAAAGACCGGCATCGTCGTGATCAACGTTGCGCCGGGAGGCGCCTAACCCTCCATCGCCGCTTTCGTCAGCCGCTCGAATGCCGCCTGCATTTCGTCCGGCGTCTTCTTCAACCCGCTCTCCATCCACCAGCGCAGCAACCCAATGAAGCCGCCGGCGATGTAAACGGCCGTCTCCCGCCGCCGCTCACGCGTCCAGTCCGGTTTCAGGCGCACGAGATTCGTCTCCGCGATCTCACGCAGCTTCGCTTCGCCCGCCGCCATCTGTGCAGGAAACGCCTCGGCCTTGGCCACACGCCGCGCAAAGTCCTGCGCCTCTTGGATGTGCGCGAACAAGTGGCGCGATGGCAGCAGGTCCTCACTGTCGGGATACCGCTCGCGCACCGCCGCTTCCGTCATCGCGATCATGTTGACGAACGAGCGCACCAGAAAATCGTCCTTGCTGGCGTAGTGCGCATAGAAGGTCGACCGCGCGACGCCCGCCTCTTCGACAATCTCGCCGACGTCGAGATCGTCCACGCCCCGCGCCGCGCCCAGCGACATCAGCGCTTCCGCCAGGAGAAAGCGTGTGCGCCGCGTGCGGGCGTCAATATTTTTCGGCGCCGTTCTCGCGCTATCGGACATTGCCGCCCCTCCTGTCCGGGAAAAACGCCGGACCCAAGCCGCGCTTCAGTCTAGCCTCGAATATTGCCGCCTGATTGCAGCGCCGGCCCCAAAAATACGCGAGAGGGGGAGAAGCCATGTCTTTGGATCGCTCGGGCGCGGCCGCGCTCATCCTGGGCTCGATTCTCTACATCGCGCTGATGGCGGTGCATCCCTCGCATATTGGCCCGCCCGTGCTCGGCCATTTCAGCCTCTCCGCGCTCGTGCATGGCACGGCGCTCTTCATCAACCCGCTGCTGGCGTTCGGCTTCATCGCACTGACGATCCGCCTGGGGCTTGACCGCCCGCTGCCGGTGCTCGGCCTCAGCTTCTATCTCTTCAGCGCGCTCCTCGTGATGATCGCCGCGATCATGAGCGGGTTCATCATTCCAGAGATCGTGGCCGTTGGACACAATCCGCCGCGCGGTCCGGACGGCGCCGTGATCGATCCCGAGGGCCTGCGCGTGCGCCTGCAGGCTTTTGCCGACTACACCGTATGGCTCAATCGCTCCTTCGCGCACGTGAGCGCCGCTCTCTTTTCGGTGGCAATGATCCTCTGGAGCATCGCCTGGTCCGCGCGCGGCTTCGTCGGCTGGGTCGTGCGCAGTCTAGGCGTGCTGCTGGGCCTCGCCGTCCTCGCCGCCCAGCTCTCCGGCCATCTCAACATGGAAGCCCAACACGGCGCCCTCGTCGTCACCCTCGCGCAAAGCCTCTGGACGCTGCTCGCCTCGTCGCTGCTGTTGCGGCCGAGAGATTAGGTGGAAGGCGTCATCGAAAACGCGTGTGTCACCCCTTCCAAAGCCCTTCTGATGCGCAATGAGTGCTTGTCACCATCTCGCTTTTCGCTACTGCGCGTCTTCAAACTCCGCCTGACTAATTTCTCTCCAGGAACTGTTTGCGCGGCGCAATTCGCGCGCGACGTCGGGATCGGCCCTTCTCGCAAGGTCCGCGACCATCGATCTCGCGCCGCGCTCGGCGCTCTCGCAATCAACAAGGTAGACAAGTCCTGCTCGGCCTTCGCCGGGTGTGTACCATTGCGCTGACGTTGGCAGGTAAGTCGTATTGTCCATGATGGAATAGGACTGAGCCTGTAGGAAGTTCCAAACCCGCTCTGACAGTTCGGTCTCACGCTCGTAGGTGAATAATAGAAGGCATTGCGAGCTAGCCTGGGAGGGCGGCTCCGGCGCGGAACACTTACTGCAGATTAGTGCGAGGCTGAGGGCAGCGGAAAGGACGCGAGTAGCGGGCATGGTGTTCTAGCCCCCAGAGCACTGTTGGCTGAAGCCAAGAGAGGGTGACACAAACTCTTTTGCGCGCCAATCGAGGGATACGCCTCCCCCTTATCCATCCTGTTTGCCGCCTAACGCCCTGACTCCAAACACACTCGCCACAATCAATCCGACCGGCTTGCATCGCGCGCATACTCGCGCCCATGCAAACACATCGCCCCATCCTTACACAGCACCGGCTCCAGAGGCTCGTCCTCTGGGCGCTGGCGATGCTGTCGTGGATCGCGGCGACATTGCTTGCAGACCACTCTGTCAATGCACGCCACAGAGCCCAGCGCGGCGACATCTCGTTCACCTGGCTGACGCGGCTCGTAACCAATCTGCTCTTCATCCGCGCCACGCAGATCGGCCGTTTCCGGCGCCGTCCGATCATTTACTGGCGCCATGGGCGCGACCTGCGCCGCCGCCACTTCCGCCGCTCGCTGCTAGGGTCTCGCTTGCGGCGCGCGCTGAAACGCAAGGGCGTCGCAGAACAGATCGCCCAGCTCATCGCCGTGCTGCGCAATCTGGATGCGTATGCCGCGCGTCTCGCGCACAACGTCCGCCATCGCCGCCGCTTGTGGCGAAACACGCCGGCCATCGCGCCAGCTGACGCTCTGCGCGGACGCGTCGCGTTTGCGCCGGCGCTCGCTGACAGCTCCTAGCCCTTCCCATGTCCGCTGATCATTTTGCCGCGACGAAGCCCCTTCGCCGCGGGCGCCGGCGCACGCGAACAAAGAGGCCCTCCGCTTTCGCGAAGGGCCTTGAAGGCTATGGAGTTCATAAGCGCCTAGCGGATGCGCGGCGTCTCGCTGTCGGCGCGGACGTTCGCGTCCTCTTCGCGCATCGCCGCCATCGCGCGGGCAAAGTGCGGGTCGGAGAGCACGGCGTTGATGCGCACCAGTGCTTCAACGCTCTCGCTCGAGGCGCCGAACAGATTGCCGAGCGCTTCGAACGGACTTTCCGCCTGCGGATAGAAGCGCAGTTGAACGCGCGCATTCTCATCTATGCCCGCGAGCGCGCGCGCCCGTTGGATCGCAACCTGGAAGCCGCCGAGATGATCGACGAGGCCGAGGTCCTTGGCCTGCTGGCCGGTCCACACGCGTCCGCCCGCGATCGCGCGCACGCGGGTCACGTCCATGTGCCGTCCTTCGGCGACGAGGCCGAGGAATTGCGCATAAGCGCGGTCGATGAAGCCGGCAAAGGCGGCGCGCTCGGCCTGGTTGAACGGCCGTTCGGTGGTGAACATCTCCACCATCGGCGAGCCCACCGTGATCGTCTCGGTGTTGGTCGACAGATAATGGTCGAACGCCGGCCCGATGATGAGCTTGCCGCCCAGGACGCCGATCGAGCCGGTGATGGTCGAAGGTTCGGCCACGATCTCGTCGGCGAAAGCGGAGACGTAATAGCCGCCCGAGGCCGCGACATCGCCCATCGAGACGACGACCTTCTTGCCGCGCTCTTGGGCCGTGCGCAGCGCCGCCAGGATCTGGTCGGACGCCACCACCGAGCCGCCGGGGCTCGAGACGCGGAATATGATGGCCGCGACGTCGTCATCTTCCGACGCATCGAGCAGCGCTTCCGCGATGCGGTCGCTGTTCATCTGGCTTTCGTCGCTGAAGATGTCGTCATTTTCAGCCGGCCCAGACACGATCGCGCCTTCGCCTTGGACGACGGCGATCACGCGTCCGCCGCTGCGCGTACGGGCGCGATAATCGCCGAACTCGACGATCTCCGACCCGTTGACCCGCGCAAGCGCCGCACGTTCGGCTTCCTCGGGCCGGCCGATCTGGTCGATCAGATGCAGCTCACGCGCGCGCTGCGCCGTGAACGGCGTCGACTCGACAGCCGCGCGCACTTGGTCGAGCGGGACTTCGCGGTCGGCCGCAATAGTGGCCAACATGTTGTTATAGAGACCCGTCATCAGCCCGGTGATTTCTTCGCGGTGCTGCGGCGTGAAGCTGTTGTGCGTCAGCGTGTGGGCGGCGGTCTTGTAGTCCTCACGCGTCTCGAACTGCGCCTGCATGTGATAGCGCTGCAGCGTGTCGGCCAAGAAGGTGACTTCCGCCGAGAGACCCATCGGCATGAACTCGCTCGATTCCTGCAGCCACACTTCGTCGCTGTCGGAGATCGCGGTGTAGCCGGGCATCCCCATGCGAACGCCGTCGTTCTGAATGTGCGCGACGACGAACTTGCCGGACTGGCGGAACGCCGCGAGCGCGGCGTGCAGCTCTTCCGCTTGCGAAGCGGCAAGGCCGCCCGTGTTCGCACGAATGAAAATGCCTTCGACGCGACTGTCGGTGCGCGCTTCGTCGATTTTGCCGATCACTTCCAGCAGCGCATTGGAGTCGCTGAAATTGAACGGGCTCGGCGAACGCTGGTCGGTCATTTCCTCCCGCAGATCGAGCGCGAGCACCATATGGTTCGGCTGCGGCGGGCCGTTGCTGGCCGAGGCCGCGATCATGCTGAAGAGCAGCATCGGCCCGATGAACAGGAAGAGCACGAGCCCGACGAGGACCCCGCCCACAGTGATCAGAAACTGCTTCACGTCATTCTCCCAGAAGCGGCAAACCCGGTTTTATCGATAAATGATAAGAGACCCCTCCGGTCAAGCTTAATTTTATCGAAAAATGATAAAACCTTGCCCGGACAGACAGCTTCGGCCCCCAGGTCCCGACGTCCAATCCGTTGCTGATGTGGGGTATTTTCCGTTCCGCCGCCTTGGCGCATGATGCCCGTTCCGGAGGGGTAGATGACCGCTTTTCGCGGCCACGACACCTGGCTGTTGGAACAACAGGTCCGCGCCGAAATGGAGGCGGAGGGATGGCGTCTGCTGCGCCTGAGCCTGGCCGCGCCCGCGCCGGCGCTGCCCCGGCCCGTCGACGCACCCTTCGACCATCACCGCTCCGGCAGCACGATCCTCAAGGGCCTCGTCCGTTTCGGCATTGCCGTGTTCGGCGCCTATCTCGGCTGGCTCGCCGCGACGGACTCCCAACTCGGCGAGTTCGAAGTCTGGCTCGCCACCGGCGCCGGTTTCGCCATCGCCCTCTCACTCTCGATGTTCGGCTATGCGCGCGACTTCGTGCACCTGCTGGCGGAGATCGCTCGTTGGGCCATCATTTGCGGGGTTGCGTTCGGCGCGCTCTGGATGATGTTCCAGGCGGCGTGACAAGCGCCGGGGGCTGATCGTCCGACAATGAAATTCGCTTCGCTGATCGAGCGGCCCGGGCGCGGCCTCTTCGCGCTCATGAGCGCGCAGATCATCTTCTGGACGCTGGCGCCCGCGCTTTCGCACACCGCCCCGCCGCTCGACGTGGTTGAGATGTATGTGTGGGGACGCGAATGGGTCGTCGCCACCTTCAAGCACCCGAACCTGCCGGGCCTCGTGCTCGAACCGCTGCGCCTGCTTGTGGGCCAAGCCGGATGGGGCGCCTATCTCGTCTCGCAAGTTTTCATCGCAATCACGTTCTGGGCCGTGTTCGCGCTCGGCCGCGACCTGATGGATGCGCCACGCGCGCTTGCTGGAACGCTGCTGCTCACGGGCGTTTATTTCTTCAGCTGGGTGACGCCAGAGTTCAATCACAACATCGCGCAGATGCCGCTCTGGGCATTGGCGATGCTCTTCCTTTGGCGCGCCACGACAGACGGCAGACTACTCGACTGGATTCTGCTCGGCCTCTTCGCCGGCCTCAGCCTGTGGGCGAAATACTCTTCCGCGGTTCTGCTTGTCGTCGCCGCCGCTTGGATTCTGTGGGACGCGCAAGCGCGCAAGCGCATTCTTACCCCAGGCCCGTGGTTCGCGCTGATCGCGTTTGCGCTCGTCGTTGCGCCCCAGGTGCTCTGGCTGATGCAGCACGACTACGGCCCACTGACTTACGCCGCGCGCCGGGCCAGCCGCGGGGATTGGTACGCCCCGCTCGAATTCCTCATGACGCTCGCGCTCGATCATCTGCCCATGCTGATCCTGCTGGCGTGCGCCGGATGGTTCGGCAAGGCAGCGGCCGATGCGTCGCAAAGGCCCGATCAGCGCGCGCTTCGGTTTCTTCTGCTCCTGGGTCTCGGCCCCGCGCTGCTGACGGCCGCCGGCGCCGTCATAACCGGCGCGGGTTTGCGCGCCTCATGGGGCGCGCCCATGGTTGTGCTCTCCGGCCTCATCGCCGTCGCGCTGATGAGCGACAAATTCAGCAAGGCGCGCCTGAAGCGGCTCGGCATTGGCGCAGGCGTTCTGATCGTCCTCATGAGCGGGCTCTATTATGGCCACATGCGCTACGGAGTGGCCCTGACCGGCAAGCCGCTCCGCGGAAACTGGCCGCAAGCCGAGATCAGCCGCCAACTCGAAGGCGCCTGGCTCGAGGCCGCCAACGCGCCCTTGCGCATTGTCGCCGGCGATGTGTGGACCGCCGGGCTTATCGGCCTCAACGACCGCAATCCGCCCTCGGTGCTGATCGACGGAGACTATGCGGAGGCGCCCTGGATCACGCCCGGCGATGTCGCGCACGACGGCGCGCTGATCGTCTGGAGCGGCAATGAGAGCGAGGCGTTGCGCGCCTTGCGCCAAGGCCTGGAGGTGCGCGACCTGCGCGTGCGCTCGCCTTATGCAAGCGCGGAAAACGCGCAGGACATCGTCATCCATTACGCGATCCTGCCGCCGCGAGCCGACGCTACACGTTGACGGTTTGCTTGGCGGCTTCAGTCCGCTCCGTGCGCGCCACATATTCGAGCGCCCGCTCGCGCACGCGCGGGGGCGTGTCGACGCGGCCGAGGCTGGAGACGATCAGCGTGATCATGGTGAAGAGGCCGGTCTGCAGAAACAGCGAGAGCGCAAAGCCCGTAACGATCGTCACCCAGCCCGGCGTCGCATAGCCCAGCAGCTTCACCACGAGCGCGCCAACCACCACCGTGATTACCGCCGCCGCCATCGCCACCAGCGCCAGAGCCATGCGCGTCAGCACCAGGTCCGAGAACACCATGACCGCGCGCATGCCGTGCAGGACGAGGCTCGGAAAGTTCATCTTTGAATGCCCGGCGTAACGCGTGCCGCGATCGGTCGGCACGTTGGCGCGGCGAAGCTTGGCCTTCACCGTCGCTGCCGCGACATGCGTCGAGGTTTCGTACATGCCGGACATGCGCTCGAGCGCGACCGGCGATAGGGCCATGAAATTGCCGAAGCGCAGTCGCTGGCCGGTAAGTACGCGGAACAAGCGCTTATAGACCGAGTAGAAGAGCTTGAACGTCAGCGTCTCCGAGCGCTTTGCGCGCTGGGCCACCGCAACATCGCAGCTGGAGTTTGCTACCGCGGCCAGCAAGCCTGGAATGCTCTCAGGCGTGTCCTCGCCGTCGGAATCCATCACCACGCACGCCGAAACGTTTGGGATCGAAGCCGCCCGCGCCAAGCCGATAGCAATCGCCCCTTGGTGCCCGACATTGCGCGCCAGGCGCAGGATCTCTCCCGCGAGCCCCGCCTCCGTCAGCGATGCGAGCCGCGGCGGCGCGGAGAGCGAACCGTCGTCGACGGCGATCAGATGAAAGCGCGCGCCGGCCGCCTTCTGCACGTCGGCCAGCCGCCGGCACAGCTCCGCAAAGCTGGCCTCGTCCTCGTAAACGGGCGTGACGATGGCAACGAGCGACATGGAATAGACCGTACAGGGCGCTCACGCGCTGGGCGAGCGTAGGGTGGCTGGGGTGCTAGGATTCGAACCTAGGAATGGCGGTACCAAAAACCGCTGCCTTACCGCTTGGCGACACCCCAAAAGCGAAGCGGGTACTTAAGGGCGCCCGCTTGCCGATGCAACAGCGGCTCGCGCACGCAAACACCAGGCCGCCAAGCCCTGGGAATCAGGCGAATTCCTGCGTCGTTGCGCCGCCCGCAAGAGCCGTCTATAAGCCCCGGCCTTCGGAGCATAGCTCAGCCTGGTAGAGCACCACGTTCGGGACGTGGGGGTCGTTGGTTCGAATCCAGCTGCTCCGACCATTGCCGCGCCGCGCGCAGCAGGTCGACCACTTCCTCATCCGACGTCTGGCTGAAATCGCCGTAGTGGAGCCCGACTGCGTAAAATGGTTCGGGCGTGGCCAGGCACACGACTTCATCCGCCAATTCGGAGATCGCCGCCAAGCTGTCCGCCGGCGCGACGGGGATGGCGGCGACGATCCGCGCGGCGTCCATGCGCTTCATCGCTTCGAGCCCCGCGCGGAAGGTGGCGCCGGTGGCGATCCCGTCGTCGACCACAATCGCGGTGCGGCCGGCAACGGAAGTGATCGGGCGTCCGCCGCGGTAAGCTTGCCGGCGCCGGCCGATCTCGTCCGCCTCGCGCGCAGCGATCTCGCGCACATGCGCCATGAAGCGATCCGGCACGCCGTCGTTAAGGACGACAATAGGCGGCTCTGCCTCGACGACGGCGCCCAGCGCGAACTCCTCCTGGCCGGGCGCGCCGATCTTGCGCACGAGCAACACGTCGAGCGGCGCTCCGAGTTCTCGCGCGATCTCGAAGGCGACAGGCGCGCCGCCGCGCGGCAGCGCGAGCACAACAGGGTCCTCCAGATGCATGGCGCGCAAGCGCCCGGCCAGCCGGCGTCCAGCCTCGGCCCGGTCAGCGAAAATCTGGTTGCGTTCGTACATTGGGGCTGGCCTGCAAGGCGAACCTAGGACGGACCCCGCGCGTTTCCACCGCCAATCGCCTTTTGCCGCAGCGGCGCGGTCTTGCCTTTGCACGCGCTTCTGAGGATCAAGAGGACCTTTCGGATTCGGGCAGCAGGGACGCATGGCCAGACTGAGCTACAAGCTGGGGGACTTCGACCTCGTGGTGCGCCGCTCCAAAACGGGGCTCGGCCTCTTCGCCGAAAGCGAAATCCCGAAGGGCTCGTGCATCATCGAATATTTTGGACCCCAGCTCACCGCTGAAGAGGAAGAGAAGAGCCGTTCGAAATATCTGTTCGAGGTGCACTCGCGCAAAACCATCGACGGCGCGCTGCGCAAGAATACGGCGCGCTACATTAATCATTCCTGCCGGCCGAACTGCGAGCCCAACATCTATAAGGGCCGCGTCTACATTCACTCGCTGCGCCGCATTCGCCCCGGCGAGGAGCTGAATTACGATTACGGCACGAACTATTTCAACGAATTCCTGAAGGGCATTTGCGCTTGCGAGAAGTGCAAACCGACGGCGGGCAAGCGCCGTCCATTGGCGAAGAAGATGGCCGCGAAGAAGGTCGCCAAAACGAAGAAGCGGAAGGCGGCCTAGCCGCGCTTTTTCCGGAAGATGGTAAAGCCCGCGCCGATAAAGCACGCGAATGCGCCGAGCATAAGGAGCAGCGCGGCGACATGATAAACCGCCCGTTCGATTGAAACGCCAGAGGCGGCGAAGGGCGCGATGTCGCCGCGCAGCTCCAGGGATTGACCAACAGCGTAAAGCCCAGCGCCCGCGGCCAGCAAAAGAATTGTCCCGATCTTCATCGGGGCCCATCTTGAGCAACCCCAGTTAACGTTCGATAGAGACCTCAGCGCTGCTTGACTTCTGCGCCTTTGGCCTTGCCGAGGATGACGGTCGTTGCAAGGCCGACGAAGAGGCCGTGCTCCACCGCGCCTGGAATGGCCTGCAAGCGCGCGGCGAGCGCTTCGGCGTTCGGGATGCGCTCAGCGTGCGCGTCGATGATGTAATTGCCGCCGTCGGTGATGACCGGTTCGTTGGCCTTGCCGGAAACGCGCAAGATAACCTCATGGCCGGCGCAGCCCGTGTCGCGCAGCGCCTCGCCGATGCGTTGCGCCGTCAGCGCAAAACCGAAGCGGCTGACTTCCACCGGCAGCGGGAACGCGCCCAGCGTCTCGACCCATTTCGTCTCGTCGGCGATCACCACCATCTGCTTGGAGGCGGCAGCGACGATCTTCTCACGCAACAGCGCCCCGCCGCCGCCCTTGATCAGGCGAAACGAAGGATCCACCTCATCGGCGCCATCGACGTCCACATCGATCGAGGCCACTTGGCTGATCTCAAGGAGCGGCACGCCGACTTGTTCTGCGAGATTGCGTGTCGCTTCGGACGTCGGCACGCCCTTTACACGCAAGCCCTGCCGCACGCGCTCGCCGAGCTGGCGCACGAAATGCGCCGACGTCGAGCCCGTACCGAGGCCGACGATCATGCCGTCTTTGATGTACTCGAGCGCGGCCTGCGCGGCGTTGAACTTGGCGAGATCGGCGCTCATGCCTTGTCCTTGGGCTTCTGCTTCTTCGCGCGGTTCTTGTCGGCCCAGCCTTCAAGATTGGCCTGGCGCGAGCGGGCGACGCCGAGCGCGCCGTCGGGTACGTCCTTGGTGATGACGCTGCCGGTGCCCGTGTAGGCGCGATCGCCGACTTTCACCGGCGCAACGAGCGCGGTGTCGGAGCCGATGAAGGCGTCTTCGCCGATCGTGGTGCGGTACTTGTCGAAGCCGTCGTAATTGCAGGTGATGGTGCCCGCGCCGAGATTGGCGCGCGCGCCGACGTCCGCATCGCCGATATAGGCAAGGTGGCTCGCCTGGGCTTTGTCGCCGAAGGTGGCGTTCTTCACCTCGACGAAGTTGCCGATCTTCACGCCCTTGCCGAGCTTGGCGCCCGGTCTGAGGCGCGCGGAAGGGCCGACATTGGCGCCCTCGCCGATCTCCGCGCCGTCGATATGGCAAAACGCCTTGATGCGAGCGCCTTTGGCACTTTCCAGCACATTGGGATCCTAAGCTTAGAATTCCACGTGGACAAGTTGTCGCG
>JADMIO011227138.1_pt1 | contig 67720 bp, 63 predicted proteins | sample 8958161 | NCBI WGS metagenome assembly JADMIO01 (sample SAMN16585339, study PRJNA669376) | soil metagenome | isolation source: Crop rotation soil | place: USA: Cullars Rotation, Alabama | collected 2011 | reverse complement strand
GCCGCGACTTCAAGTCACGTGAATTCCAAGCTTCGGATCCCACTGTGCTGGAAAGCCGTTTTCCTCTGGCGGCCCCATTTTTATTGGCTTCGGAGCCAAACTACGCCAAGTACGCCATCTGATACATTTCTTGCCATTTGTGCATTCTGCTGCATTTTGTGCCATCTGCACTCACGGCTTGCCGCAGGTTCCTCTTAATGTCGAATCCATGAGAGACCGCAGCTATCGAGACAGATCAAAATACGCCAGGATAACCCCGAGCCCGGCTTCACCATCAGTAAGACTCGCTTTTGTAAACAGGGTCTGTTCGCTTATGTCGGAGAGTCGTTATGCGCCAAACCGCACCTGGAAGCTGGTGGTAAAGCTGAGCGACCAGCCGGAGCTGGAAGAGTCGACCTTCATCGAGCTCACTGACGAAGGACCCCTGCCGTCGTATCCGATCGCAAACGTTGTGAACTGCTTCACGCCTACCGATATCGCGTTGGGACTCTGCGTCGCCTCCAAATGGGTCATACGCGATGTTTCTCTGGCATCGGCGGGCTACGACCGTCACGGCCGGCGCATTGCCGCCGGTCCTGCACCGTAACTCGATCTATCGAGCGGTGAATATCGTCATGAGGAATTTTTGCTTGAAGCGAACGCTTGATCTTTGAAAAAAAATACAGGGTCATTACGATTTCCTTCCCGAGTCGCCCCCTTTCTTGCCGCACCGGGGGGCAAAATACCCGATACAATTCCCGTTAAGAGTCGGGCTACTGCCCGACGCCGCGCAATATCTGGTCAACGTGCAATGGCGTTCGCGCGTGCGTCAGCCCTGCGGCCCGTATACATTGCATGGGCGTCGGGCGGTAGCCCGACTCTTAACGGGGATTGTAAGGGGAGTCCCAGCACGTCGGAGCGCGGCCTGCGTCTTGCAAATGCTCGGGCGGATGGCCCACACAAGAAGCGTTGAGCTGATCTGTGTGAGTCCCAGTATCATCCACACGCAGGTAAGGTGCCCGCGTTCCGGCCGGCGCACTAGAAGGGCAGATCGATGTGGGCGAGGGCGGTGGAAATGAGTCCCAAAATGAACGCCGATGCCCCGTTCGACTTCTTTGGCGGTCGATAGACTAGTGAAAGCACCTTGTTGACCCAAAAATCGTCCTGCTTTCCGTCGACCGCAATAACGATCTTGTCCTTAAAACGTGCGGCACTGAGGTGGTGGCCGCCGCGGGCGTTCCAGGTGTCACGCAGCTTGAAGTAGTCGTCGATAACAACCTCCTCGCTGTAGCCGACGCGTGAGAGTTCATTGATCTCGAGGATGCTGATGTTTCGCCCGTACTCGCCCGAGCAGTCCTGTGCGATGCGATACAGGTTTCCGTTGAACCTGATCGGGCTGCCGCCGCACTGGTTATAGCGTGGGTCCTCGGTCAGCGGGTTCTGCTTATGTGGGATGAAGTGTCCCTCTTGTATGTCGTCGGTATAGAAGAGTTCGAGTCCCGAGGGTGATGTCGTGAAAAAATACCAGAGACCGTCATGATGTATCAGCGACGAGTCCTTGTAGGCACCTTTCAGCAGGACGCGGTCCTTTACGAGCCGGTCCGGAAAATCTTCGAACCGGTACAAAGCGACCTCACCCGACGAGAGAGATTCGGGAAGGAGATAAACCTGGGACTCATATTCGAAAACGAATGGGAATGACAGGTGAAACGGCTCCTTGAGGATCTCGCCGAGGGACTCAAACTCCTTCAGGTCGCGTGTCCGTGCAGCCTCGATCTTCCCCGGCTCACCGACAGCCTGGGACTCATAAAACAGGTAGAGATAGTCACCGTGCGGGAAAAGAAACGGGTCCGCCTTTGTATGAACGTGCCGGCTCGAATTACGGAGCTTCTTCGAGTCCAGCACGAAATCAGGCGAACCGAGATCCTCGCGAAAGGTGAAATCGGAGTCCTTTACATAAACCCCAATGCTCCAAACACGATTCCTTTTTAACTTCTCTCTCAGATCACTCATACTACGAGGAAGTATGAAGCCGGAAGGATGAAGGATGAAAACAGAGCGCGTGACTCCGATTCAGCCTTTATCCTTCATCCTTCATCCTTCCTGGGTTGCCCTGGTAGATCTCAGCGCCGGATCGGACAAATTCACGAGCCTTTTCGGACATACCCACGGCGAGTGCCTTTTCGGCCTCGACGCCTTGCTGTTCGGCATATTCCCGCACATCCTGCGTGATCTTCATCGAGCAGAAATGCGGACCGCACATCGAGCAGAAGTGGGCAAGCTTGGCCCCTTCTGCCGGCAAGGTCTCATCGTGATATTCACGGGCGACCTGCGGGTCGAGCGACAGGTTGAACTGATCTTCCCAGCGAAACTCGAAACGGGCCTTACTAAGCGCATTATCGCGATATTGCGCTCCCGGATGCCCCTTCGCGAGGTCCGCCGCATGCGCCGCCAGCTTATATGCGATGACGCCCTCTTTGACGTCTTTTCGGTTCGGAAGCCCCAGATGTTCCTTGGGCGTCACGTAGCATAACATGGCAGTGCCATACCAGCCAATCATCGCGGCACCGATCGCCGAGGTTATATGGTCATAACCCGGTGCGATATCGGTCGTCAGAGGTCCGAGCGTATAAAACGGCGCTTCGCCGCAAGTTTCCAGTTGCCGGTCGACATTTTCTTTGATGAGGTGCATCGGGACGTGACCCGGACCCTCGATCATCACCTGGCAATCCATCTCCCATGCGATCTTTGTAAGCTCGCCGAGAGTCTCGAGTTCCGCAAACTGCGCATCATCGTTGGCGTCGGCGATCGAACCGGGTCTGAGGCCGTCGCCCAGCGAGAACGACACGTCATACATCCGCATGATCTCGCAGATCTCGCGAAACCGTGTGTAAAGGAAGCTTTCCTCATGATGAGCCAGGCACCACTTGGCCATGATCGACCCGCCGCGGCTGACGATGCCCGTCGTACGTCTTGCGGTCAGAGGTATGTACGGCAGCCGTACACCGGCATGAATGGTGAAATAGTCGACGCCCTGTTCCGCCTGCTCGATCAGCGTGTCGCGATAGATCTCCCACGTAAGGTCCTCGGCCTTTCCGTTCACTTTCTCGAGGGCCTGGTAGATCGGCACGGTGCCGATCGGCACGGCCGAGTTACGCAGTATCCACTCGCGCGTGGCGTGAATATTCTTGCCCGTCGAAAGGTCCATCACCGTATCCGCTCCCCACAGAGTGGACCAACGCATCTTTTCGACCTCCTCCTCGATAGAGGAGGCGATCGCGGAATTGCCGATATTCGCGTTTATCTTGACCAGGAAATTGCGGCCGATGATCATCGGTTCGCTCTCTGGATGATTAACGTTTGCGGGTATGATCGCCCGACCACGTGCGACCTCGTCACGGACGAATTCGGGCGTGACGAATCGCGGGATCGCGGCCCCAAAGGACTCACCTCGATGCTGATGATACAGCGACGAACGATCGTCAGCGCTTCCGTTCTGCAGGTTATCGAAAGCGATCTGGCGCCCCATGTTCTCACGCACCGCGATGAACTCCATCTCGGGCGTTACGATACCGCGGCGGGCGTAATGCATCTGCGTTACGACGTGGCCCGGCTTTGCCCTAAGCGTCGGCCGTTTGAGGCCGGGAAATTCCTCGAGACGGCCGTTCTCCTTTATCTTGGCGACGTCCTCAGCACCTGCGGTGAGATAGCCATTGTCCTGAGGCAGGACCGTTCGCCCCTGGTACTCTTCGACGTCTCCACGAGCGGCGATCCATTCCCGCCTAAGGGGCGGCAGACCGTTGCGCACATCATGTTTCTGAGACGGATCGGTCCACGGCCCGCTCGTGTCATAAACACGCACGGGCGGATTCTCTTCCAGCGTTCCGTCCATGGCTTTGGACGAGGCGAGCGATATCTCACGGAACGGTACGCGGAGCGGACCGCCCCCGTCCGTCGTCACATTTACATAAACCTTCTTCGAGGCCGGCAGCGTTACATCGCTGCTTGTCTTCTCAGTAAAAACTCCGTTATCCATTTGTTCTTTTTTACGAGGCAGGATGGAGGGCACGCGGGCGTTTTGCTCAGCGGACTTCCCGCCTTTCGCCTTCCGCCTTCATCCTTCCCGATGTTTCTCCCTTCGTCGGTATTAACCGCATCAGGTTCAAAGGATAATCACCCGCCTCAGGTGATTCTCAGCCGCTGCGATACGGCTCTCCCGAAAACTGTTGTGGTGTCTAGATTGTACGACAGCGTTTGCGGCTTCTGCGAGAGTTTTCCGGAAAAAGTGTCGCAATTTGTTTTGCAACTCCTTAAGCGCTTAAGTATACTAACGACTCGGAGATGTTTATCTCTGTTGATTCGCGTAAAACAAGGTGGTTTTAATGAAGAGAATAATTCTCGCAATTTTATCTGTAGCTCTCATTCAATTCAGTTTTCAGGTCTACATGGCAGTGGACCGGTCGGACGCGGAGTACCGCGCAATGAAGAACGATGCCAAATCGGTGCGTGGCGTGCCGATGGCTGAGCTGAAAACGGCCGAGTTGCCTGAGCCCGACCTTGATCCCGCCGCAGCCTTCGCCCGAGTAGAAAGACCCAAGCTGCGTGTGCCGCAGCTGCAGCCGCAACGCCATGAGAATGTGACTATCGCGATAAAACCCGTGCCGACGCCATTATTCGCGCCGGTCATCATAAATATCCCGCCAAAGCAGAAGTACCTGGAGACCCGATCTGCACTGCCGCCGGCACTCGCACCGTCGCCCAGCCCGGCAAAAACGGTCGCGTCACGACGCGAAGGCCCACCCGAAGACCGTTCATTCATGGCGAAAGCATGGCCTGTCGTGAAAAAGCCCGTGGACTGGATCAAGACGCTGGCGTCAAAACTGAAGTAGCCGACGCATCAACACACCATATAGTTCGATATGATGCTGACGACCCTGCGGTTCTTAAAATGAACGTACGTCGTACCGGGACCAAACTTATCGCCCATGTCATAGCCCCATGCGATCGTTCCGGGACCGACATCCTTTTCGACGGTGAACTTTCGCCCGAGTCTTTGGCGAACGGTTTCCTCCGTATCGCCTATCTTTATCCCGGAAACGTTCCACGTTCCTGAGCTCATTTCAAAACCTTTCACTTCGAACGTCTTCCCCCCTCGGCTGTCGCCATCCATTAAGTAGAATGACAAGCCCGGGTATTCCACCGTTTTTTCATGCCCGCCAATACACTCCTCACTGATGGGCTTGGTTTCTTTTCTGGGTCTTCCAAGGACGCTTAGGACCTGAGCATATGTGGAATCCAGACCGACACCCTTGATCCTTAGCTTCGCGGGATTAACGGTCTGGGCACTGACGCCGACGATACAGAGCAGGATAAAAGCAGCTGTACTAGAAACGGTTTTGATCGACATGCGTAGAAACTAATGGACGGTTCAGTTCAAGTCAACGCCACAGCCGGAGCCAGTCCAGTTTTTGTAATCCACCCAACATAAACCATCTGGTGATTCTGATAGTCTGCGCGAAGTCTACATAAGCTCTTTGGGAGGACACTATGAAGCAGTTAAGCATTTTATTAACAATAGTTACGGCTCTTTTGATCGCGGCCTGCGGCGGAGCGACCAATTCGAACAACGGCAATAGATCTAATACGGGAAGCACGATGGGCAACGCGGTGAATTCAGTCTCGAACACGATGGCGAACGCCGCAAATACTGTTGCCAATACAGCGAGCAGCCTGACGACCGCGAGCCCCACAGACTTTATGGAAGACGCGGCACAGGGCGGCATGGCCGAGGTCGAGCTTGGCAAGCTGGCTGCTCAAAAGGCGAAGGACCCCGAGGTTAAAAAGTTTGGCCAGATGATGGTCGACGACCATTCCAAGGCCAACAAGGAACTGATGGACCTGGCAAAGACGAAGAACTTCACGCCTCCCGCCGGACTCGGCTCTCACCAGTCGGTGGTGGACAAGCTGAAGGGATTGTCCGGAGCGGATTTTGATAAAGCGTATGTCGACGACATGGTCGACGACCATGAGACCGACGTGAGCGCCTTTGAGAAGCAGTCGGCCAGCGGGAGCGATCCCGAGGTAAAGGCCTTTGCGGCAAAGACTCTCCCCACCCTAAAGAAACACCTCGAGGCTATCAAAGCCATTCAGGCAAAACTCAGTGGCAGCGGCAGCAGCAACTCGAACGCGAACTTGGGAAAGAACATGAATCACAAGTAAGGCAGTGCGGAGTAGTAACCGTACCGCTCATTTTCATTTCAACAAGGGAGATGTATCCAAATGAATATCAAAGAAATAATGACTCCTGATCCGGCATGCTGCACGGCCGACGACACGGTTCAAAAGGCGGCAGAACTCATGGTCGAGTGCGACTGTGGACAGATACCTGTCGTCGACGATACAAGTACTAAGAGGCCGATCGGCGTTATCACCGATCGGGATATCGTCTGCAGAACGATCGCAAAAGGCTTAAACCCTCTCAACATGAATGTCGGGGATGCAATGAGCCCATCTGTCATCTGCATAAACGTGAATGATTCGGTGGAAGATGCGTGTTACCAGATGGAGCAGAACCAGATACGGCGTGTACCCGTCGTCGACGCCGATGGAGCATGCATTGGCATCGTTTCATTAGCTGACATTGCCAAGAAAGCTCCCCGGGCAGATTCGGGCGAGGTACTCCACGATATCTCCGAGGAAAGGTTTTCCGCGTCGAATGTTGCGTAGCATCTCGGCTGCGCGGTCCACGCGGCTCGGCGGAAAAGCTCTTTTCAAGAAACTATCGCCGCCACCCTATGCTACATTGAAAAAAACAATGAAGCAGAGGGTGCCGGCGATGTTGCTTTTATTATTGATCTGCCTGGTTGGCAATGGATGTTCGCGTGCCGAGTTAGCCGAGAACACCGTTGTCTCGACACCCGGCAGCGATGTACGTTTTCGCGTAGAGACCGTTGCCAGCGGGCTCGAGGTGCCGTGGGCATTTGCATGGCTGCCAAACGGCGACATGCTCTTCACTGAACGCAAGGGCCGCGTCAGGGTCATCGAGGGCGGGAAACTGCGTGCTGAGCCGGTCTACACCGTGAGCGATGTGGAGCCGTCAAGCGAGAGTGGCCTGATGGACATAACGCTCCATCCGCAATTCGCTTCTAATGACTTTGTTTATCTCGCCTACTCATACCGCCAGGATGGAAGACAGGTGAAGGTCGTCCGATACAAATACGCGGGCGGTAAATTCAGCGATCCAAAAGTCATAGTCGGCGGTATTCCCGGGGCGGCGAATCATGCCGGCACGCGCTGCCGGTTTGGCCCCGATGGCAAGCTTTACGTGACAACGGGCGACGCCACCGACTGGAACCTCGCTCAAAAGATGGACTCTCTCGCCGGCAAAACGCTCCGGCTGAATGATGACGGCACCGTTCCGCAGGACAACCCCTTTATTAATAAACAAGGCGTGCGTCCGGAGATATGGACCTATGGAAACCGGAACGCTCAGGGTCTGGCTTGGCAGCCGGGAACGAACCTGGCGTGGGAGACCGAGCATGGACCTAGCGGTTTTGAAGGCAAAGGCATTGGCGGCGACGAGGTCAACATACTCGAGGCAGGAAAGAACTACGGCTGGCCCGAGATACATCACACGCAAACAAAGGCGGGGATGGAGGCCCCTGTGCTCGAATACACGCCGTCATGTGCGCCGGGAAGCGGCATGTTCTACACCGGCGCGGTATTCCCATCGTTCAAGGGAAACTTCTTTTTTGGGTGCCTCGGAGGCAGGCGGATCATACGTGTCGTAGTAGACGGCCGGAAAGTTGTAAGCCAGGAGAACTTGCTTGAGGGCACCTACGGCCGCATCCGCGAGATGGAACAGGGGCCCGACGGATTTATTTATTTCTCAACGTCAAACCGCGATGGGCGCGGCTCGCCCGCCGCAACAGACGATCGCGTCATGCGTCTGGTTCCGGAAAAATGATCAGCCACAAAGCAACTACTTACGCCGCTTAGGTCACCAAAGCAGACATGAGGTGCTTTTTGCCAACAGCATTGCTTTTTCTGACGTGCCTTACGGGCAATGCCAACGATGCGCCGCGAAAGCTCATACGGTTTCAAGCTCCGGCCTATCCCTCCATGGCGCTGGCAATGAAGGCCGCAGGCGAGGTTAAGCTCGATCTAAAGGTTGATGAGAATGGACGCGTAACGGCGGCTGTTCCGACGGGTGGCCACCCGCTCCTTCGCAGGGCAGCGGCCGATGCCGCAAGACAATGGCAGTTCGCTATCGGTCAGCCGGCGAATATCGAGGCAGGCATCATATTTACGCTGGGCTCAAAAAATCGCACCATACTTCACAAACCTTACCGTCTTGAGTACGTCGTACGGGTGCCTCCCGGGTTGCTCGTCCTCGACAACGACTCGTCACGGCTCGCTTTCGAGTAATTTTTTCGTTTCGGCAAGCTCAGCTTTGTGCTGCTCGGATACGATCGGGTACTGGAGTTTCATTGAGGCGAGTTTGTCCACGATGATCTCGGATATCGCCAATCTCGCGAACCACTTCTTATCCGCCGGGATAACGTACCAGGGAGCACTCGTCGTCGATGTTGCTTCAATGGCCTCGCGGTACGCCTTCATATACTCATCCCAGTGAGCGCGTTCTTTGGCATCGGTGGCGGAAAACTTCCAGTTCTTTGCCGGGTCGTCGATCCGAGCAAGAAAACGTTTTTTCTGCTCATCCTTTGAAACGTGTAGGAAAAACTTAAGTATCGCCGTTCCGTTCGAGGTTAGATGGTCTTCCCAATTGCGTATTTGCTTGAATCTCTTTTTCCAAAAGTCCTTGTCCTTACGCACCGCTTCTGGCAGTTGCTGTGAATCGAGAAATTGCGGATGAACGCGAACGACGAGCACCTCCTCGTAGTGCGAGCGATTAAAGATCCCTATCCGCCCTCGTTCTGGAAGAGCCTTCTGACAACGCCAAAGGAAATCATGGTCCAGTTCCTCCGCCGACGGGGCTTTGAAAGCCGAGACCTGGCACCCTTGCGGATTGACCCCGCTCATCACGTGCTTGATCGCTCCATCCTTTCCTGCGGCATCCATCGCCTGAAAAACGAGCAGCAGCGAGTTGCGATTGTCGGCATAGAACACGTCCTGCAGCTCGGCGAGCCTTTTGATGTTCTTTTCGAGGTCTGCTACGGCTTCGTCTTTGCCCTTGTAGTCACCGGTAAAGTTTGTTGGATGGTCTTCTAGGTCGAGCGGGGATTCTCCGTCTACTCGGAATCGGTTTATATTCATAGAACGCGTACTTTCCAAAACTCTAAATGCATACCACGAAAAGAATGAAATACCTATCCATTCTGCTGATGCTGGTCTTCGTCGTTGCGATCGGAGCCCAACCAAGGCTCGTACCGAACAAGATAACTCTGAAAGGAGGTAAATCGATCACGCTCAATCTCGCTGAGGGGTTCGAGATCGTGCCCGCCTTGGAGGGTCTGAAGCGAGTTCGTTTCTTTGCAAAGGCACCTGATGGCCGGCTGTTCGTTACCGACATGTACAACCTGGCGGATAACAACCGCGGCACTGTGTACATACTCGACGGCTGGGATGCGGGCAAAGGCAAGTTCGCTCGAGCCGTTCCCTACATGACGAACTTGAAAAACCCTAACAGCGTACAGTTTTACAGGGATGCGAACGGCCAAGATTGGCTGTATCTGGCAGAGACGGACAAGCTCACGCGGCGGAAATTCACTGCCGGGGAAACGCACCCTACGGACACGCATCCGCAAACCCTCGCGACGTTTCCCGCGTATGGTCTGAGCTACAAGTATGGCGGCTGGCATTTGACGCGAACGATCGCCTTTTCACCAAACGGAAAGCTGTACGTATCGGTCGGCTCCAGCTGCAATGCGTGTGTTGAGAAGGAGCAAATACGCGCGAGTATAATCGAGATGAACCCTGACGGGAGCGGGCAGCGTGAGTACGCTCGCGGCTTACGAAATGCTGTGGGCCTGCATTCGTTTGGCAATACTCTCTTTGCAACAAATCAGGGCTCAGATCACCTTGGCCTGCAAAAGCCGGACGAGACGTTTTACGCCGTGAAAGATGGAGCTGATTACGGTTGGCCATATTGCCACTCATCAAACGGCCGCATCTTCGCGGACCCGGGATTCAAACGGCCGTCGGGCTGCTCGCAAGTTACGGCCCCGTACGCCTACTTCCCTGCCCGTTCCTCAGCTCTAGGATTTGATTATTTCGACGATGCCGATGCACCTGAAGTAATAAAGGGAGCGTTTCTGGTCTCGCTCCATGGCTCGACAAACAAGGCGATCGGGCATGGTTACAAGATCGTCATCATGCGGAAAGGACAGCCCTTGCAGGATTTCCTGAACGGCCTTTTGCAGAAAGGGCTTGTCGTGGGGAGACCCTGCGATATCTTCAAGCTCAGCGCAGAGGCTTTTCTTTTCACGGACGATTACTCGGGCATTGTCTATCTTGTCAGGCGAAAAGGATCTGTTGCAGAACTATTACCGGACAAGCCTCAGGAGAAACCGGAGCCAACCGTAATAGCTCCAGATGATGCCCCGAAGAGGAATTTGCCGATGTGCCTCCCGGCGATATTTACACTGGCGATTTTGCTCAGAATCTAGAAAGTGCAACTAAACCGACCCGATCTACCCAAATAAGTGAGGGGTCAGATAAACCGTATATCGTAATGACAAGCAGCTTTAGAACCAAAAAGAAGATCCCTCGGATCACGTCGTTGACGCGATGCATCCTCTCGGTCTCCATCGTCGTCGCCTTTTTCAGCATGCCGGCGCTTTCGCAAAGGCAGGAAAGGCTCGTCGATACGTGGAAGCCGACGCACTTCGAGGTTGATCTCACGTTCGATAAGGATCTTACGAGCCTGCAGGCAAGGACCACTGTCGACATTTCAGTTCTGAAGGACGGCACTTCGCTGATAGATCTGGATTTCGGAACGATGCCCGTGAGCGCGGTGACCATCGGCAATACGCCTGCCCAGTTTAGGCAACATGATAGAAAGCTCGACGTAACACTCGCGAGCCCCGTGAACAGATCGCAGACGCTGAGGATCTCGGTCACATATGCGGGAAGACCTGCGGACGGTTTGATCCTGACAAAAGACAGGGACGGCAGCCCGTCTGCCATCGGCGATAACTGGCCGGATCGCGTCCATAACTGGATACCCTGTCTGGATCACCCATCTGCCAAGGCTTCGGTCTCGTTTACAGTTGCTGCTCCGGCTGAATACTCGGTCGTAGCGAATGGCACACCGACCGCTCCGCCTACGACCGCGAACGGACTGACAAGATGGTCGTTCAGCGAAGACAAGCCGGTATCGCCATACAATATGGTAGTGGCCGCGGGTAGTTTCGCCACGGCGACACTAAAGGCACAGTCACCGGTGCCCATTTCATACTATGTTCCGCGCTCCAGCGGACAGCTTGCCGAGGTTGGATTTGGACCTGCAGGGCCGTCGTTGACGACGTTCTCAGATCTGGTCGCTCCTTATCCATACAAGAAACTGGCGCTGATAGTGGGAGCAACGAAGTTCGGCGGGATGGAAAATGCAAACACGATCGTACTGACGCCCACGTACTTTGATAACTTTACTGCCGCGACGACCAAAAGTCCGATCTACAACATCCCGACAAATCGTGAAGAAATGCTCGCCCACGAGATCGCTCATCAATGGTTTGGTGACTCTGTAACCGAAAGCACGTGGGCCGATCTCTGGCTCAGCGAAGGCTTCGCGACATATTTTGCCGGACTGTTTATCGAAAGGATCGAGGGATCAGCGGCCTTTCAGCACTACATGCAGGGTCAGGCCGCAAGCTATCTCACTTACGAGAAACAGCGGCGTGCTCCCATCCATGATGTCGACACGCAGGACCTCATGGCCCTACTGAATCCAAACAACTACGAAAAAGGCGGCTGGGTGCTGCATATGCTCCGGCGTCAGTTAGGTGACAAGACCTTTTTCGATGGGGTGCGTTCGTACTATCGAAACCATCACGAGAGCACCGCCAGCACAGATGACCTGCGAGTGGCGTTGGAAAAGGCTTCGGGAAGAGACCTGAAAGAGTTCTTCACGCGCTGGATATTTAAGGCTGGTCATCCGATCTATCGGGTCGATTGGAAGGATCTCGGAAAGGGTGAGATAGAGATCACCCTCACGCAGACACAACCGGACGAGGCATTTTTGGATCCGGTTACGCTGCGGGTCGAAACAGCGGCTGGGGCGAAAGAACTCCTGGTCTCACCAAAAAGTAAATCAGCGACGCTGACCTTCAAGAGTGAGCCTCCTCAGCGTATCGTCATCGACCCGAACGGAGATCTTCTCAAAGAGGTAAAATGAGATACAGCTACCGCCTGCCCTCAGGCAAAAACACTTGGCCTTTTGTAACCTAAACTGTTACGATTGATGGTTATCAGATGAATATCGGCATCACAGTCTACCCGACCTATGGCGGCAGCGGGATCGTCGGCTCGGAGCTTGGCCGTGATCTCGCGGACCGCGGTCACAACGTGCATTTTATCTCGTCGTTTCTGCCGTCGCGGGTAACCGAGCTCAGCGAGCGGATACACTTTCACGAGGTCGAGATGATGTCGTATCCGCTATTCGAGCACCAGCCGTACGATCTCGCGCTCGCGACCAAGATGGCGACCGTGGCCCGGGCCGAAAAGCTCGATCTGTTGCATGTTCACTACGCGATCCCGCATTCGATCTCCGCGATCCTAGCTCGCGAGTCGATCAAACAGAAGCGCTACGTGCCTGTGATCACGACTCTGCACGGTACGGACATTACCCTGGTCGGCGCTGACCGGTCGTATCTGCCGATCACCAGATACGGGCTACAGCAGTCAGATGGCGTGACCGCTGTTTCGAGATTTCTTAAACAGGCGACGATCGAGACCTTCGATTTCGACGATATCGAGGTGATACCGAACTTTATTTGCCAGAAACACTACACACGCCAGCCCGATTCGCCGCTGCGCACTGAGCTTGCTCCAAATGGCGAGCGCCTGCTCGTCCATGTGTCGAATTTCCGAGCTGTAAAGCGCCCGGTCGATTGCGTCGAGATCCTGGCCAGCGTGCGAGCCGAGGGTGAGAACGCCCGACTCGTAATGGTCGGTGACGGTCCGGAGCTCTCTGCGGTTCGCTATCGTGCCGAGCAGCTCGAGCTCAATGGTGATGTCATGTTCGTTGGTAAACAGGCGAACATAGCGGACTATCTTGGGGTTGCCGATGTATTTCTACTGCCTTCGGAGCTCGAGTCATTCGGTCTTGCCGCTCTTGAGGCTCAGGCCTGTGAAGTGCCGGTTGTCGCAACCCGTATCGGCGGTATCCCTGAGGTAGTGACCGACGGCGAAACCGGATATCTCAGCGATGTAGCTGACGTCGAAAAGATGAGTGCCGATGCGCTCACGCTCCTTCGAAATGAGGAGCTTCGCCGAGCGTTTGGCGAAAAAGGCCGCGAGCTCGCTATTCAACGGTACTCGACCGACAAGATCATTCCGCAATACATCGCCTACTACGAACGCGTCGTACAGAAAGCCTCCGCTGCCGCTGCCTGAGCCCTTTCCGATCATGCTTCAGCGTTACATGCACAACCGCGAACGATATTTCGCGATGCTCACCGACAACCGAGTCGTCCGGCCGTTCGAGTGGGGTGCGGAGCATGTTCTTCCGGAGCTTAACGGAACAGAGCCTACGAAAGCGTTGCTCGGGCATTCCGCTGATTGGATCGGGAACAGTGACGAATATTTCGCGATCCCCGAGATCTCAAATTTCAGATTTGAAATTTCGAATTCCCTCCTCAGCTGGTCGAGTGCTCTTGTGACTCCGTCAGAAGAAAACAACACGGTGCGCGCTCGTTATTTCGAAGCAAAGCCGAAGAGTCAGAATGGACGCCGATCACTTCGCAAGGCGGTCGTAATACTCCCGCACTGGAATGCACGGGCTGGAACGTATTTCGATCTGGCGAAATTGTTCGATCGCCTGGGTATGTCTGCTCTCCGGTTAACGCTGCCGTACCATGAAGAGCGCATGCCCCCGGACCTTGAGAGAGCAGAGCATCTTGTCGCACCCAACGTAGGCAGAACGCTGCAATCCGTTCGTCAAGCAGTCCTGGATACCCGAACTGCCGTCGCATGGCTAAAGCAGCAGGGATACGACCGGATCGGCATCCTGGGCACGAGCATCGGGTCTTGCACGGCGTTTCTTGCGTTTGTGCACGACATGAATATAGATGCCGCAGTTTTCAACCATGTCTCCGGATATTTTTCGGACGTCGTGTGGCACGGCCTCTCGACCTATCACGTTCGCGAATCGCTGGAGGAACACGTCTCGCTCGAAGACCTCCGCCGGCTCTGGGCGCCGATCTCACCGATGACCTATATGCCCAAACTCGCCGCGCAACGATGGAGGCCGCAACGCTATATCTACACGCGTTATGACCTGACGTTCCCACACCATCTTTCGCGCGAAGCTATGGCAGAGTTAGACCGATTGCGCGTACCGCATGACGAGATCGTACTTCCCTGCGGTCACTATACGCTTGGCGAGAAGCCCTGGAACTATATTGACGGTTGGAAAATAACTACGTTTTTGCGAAAGCATCTACGCTCCACGTGACGAGCGATCATCTTTGGTCATAGCGACAAACAACGCAGCCGAGTCAACCGGACATCAAATCGGTGCTAAAATCTCCTCGATCCGCAGGATGAGCCCCATCACTGAAAAGTACAGGAGTACGATCGACGAGGCCGTCGCGCGCCTGATCGCGCGGGCTGAGAATCCGCGTGGTGTAACGGCGCAGGAGCTCGAGCCGAGGATCTCCTCAAGTCTTCAGAAATATCTATTTATCGGCGACGCGCAGCCGGAGCATGCTGAAGTAAAGGATTTTGTCGACGAGATCAGGGCAGATGACCTTTGCCTGATCCTCGCGTGCGAACGGGGTGAAGGGGCGGCATGGGACGACCTGGTGTCCAGTTTCGATTCGACGGTAAAGTCTGCTGCCAGAAAAATGACGCAGAGTGCCGAAGATGCCGAAGATCTAGCCGGGTCGATCTGGGCCGAACTTTACGGACTGCGTCAGGATGCGGACGGGAAGAAAAAGAGCAAACTAGCCTATTACTCAGGCCGCGGCAGCCTCGCCGGCTGGCTGCGGGCGGTGGTTTCGCAGCTCGCTATTGACGAGTTTCGCAAGCAGTCTAAATTTGTGCAGGTTGAGGAGGATCGCGAGTTCGAGACTCTAGCCAACGAGGCAGCAACCGGTGACAACCATAACTTTGCGTCCCATGTCGAAAACCCGGAAGACGCATTCACAGAATCCGAGACGCGGGCTGACGTGGTCCAGGCTCTGCAGGCGGCGATCGCAGAACTTGAGGCGGAGGACCGCCTGATCATGAAGTTGTATTATTTCGACAACCTCAAGCTGAAGGATATTGCGGCCACATTCGGCTATCATGAAGCCACAGCGAGCCGACGATTGACGCGTGTGCAGGCAGAGATCCGCAAGGGGGTTGAAAAGAACCTGAAGACCCGTCACGGGTGGACGGACCGCGAGGTTAAACGGTATCTGAGCGATACGGCAACGGGGCTGGGTATAAACCTTGAGACTATGTTCGCCGTACTCCTGGTAGCCGCTATGATGCAAGATTTATGGGCGCAAAGCGTTCTATGAACGGGTGCTCAAGAACCCAAAAACGCCGCGGAGGCGACTGGATGCGAACGGCAATGGAGCCACAGATGGACACGGATAAACACAGCTCTACGCAACCGGTGATCACGGCCGAGCCGTGCTCATCTGTGTTTATCTGTGGCTTCATTCACTTGATGCATCCGGCGTCTCCGCAGTTGTTTTGTTTAGTTTGATGGAGTTGGAGTTCGACAAGGAAATAGACGCCCTCCTGCGAAAGGCGCGGGACAGTGAGCGTGTGGGTAAGGCAGCGGGTGAGCATCTCGATGCGGACACCGTGGCTGCGTTTACCGAAAACTCGCTGCCCGCGGGTGCGCGCATGTTGTATACGCAGCACCTTGGTGATTGCAGCGGGTGTCGAAAGCTCCTTTCCCAGACGATATCGATGAACGGGGCGGCGGTCGCTCAGGAGCCCGTCGCTATCGCGGCGCCCGTCGCCGCTGCTCTCGAGCCTTGGTACGCAGGCCTGTTCAAGCTTCCAAAGCTCGCCCTGTCCATGGGTGCTCTCGTAGTGCTCTTTGCCGGCGTGCTAACCGTGCTGGTGGTCCAAAATCGCCGGTCTGGATCGAATGGTGAAGTCTCGCAGGTAACTGATAGCGAACAACAGCGAGCCCTTCCGTCGACCGCTGGTGCACCGGTGATGTCCAATGCAGCTCCGATGAATTCAAATCCTGCCGTCGCAAGTAACACAAATGCGAGTACGTCGACAGGTATTGACACGGGAACCCTATCGGCCAATACAGCAGCAAACACCTCAGGCTTTGGTGCACCGGCCGGGGCGAAACCTCCGGAACCCTTTAAGGAAGAGAACAAGCTCGCGCTCGATGCAGCCAAGCCACAGTCTCAGCCCGAAGGCTCGGTCATGGAGAAAAAGTCGATGATCGTTGCCGCACCTCCACCGACTCCTGCGACCACGACCGGTGGAGCGGTCCCCGCCGACGAAAAGAAAGACGCCGAAGAACGCCAGCAGTTGGGAGCAAGACGTGTTGAGACGGCCGACAAGACAAAAGATCGAGACGATGCTCGCTACCGCGCTAACGAATCACCGGCACCCGCAGCTAAAAGCGGACCGGCTCGCATGGGCCCGCTGCAGAACCAGTCAAATCAGATAAATACCAACGCTGGCGAGATGGCGGTCACGAGGAAGGTTGCCGGCAAAACATTCACCAACAAGAACGGGGCGTGGTATGACTCATCGTATGGCAGTCAAGCTACTAAGAACTACCGCCGAGGTACACCTGAGTTTCAAAAGCTCGACGCCGGGCTTCGTTCGATAGCTAAAGACCTCGGCGGCACCGTAATTGTCGTGTGGAAAGGCACAGCTTACCGGATAGACTGAACTCCCCGACTACTCAATCGAATATTAAGAAGGGCCGCAAACTGTATCGCTCGCGGCCCCCGTATTGCTTCTGTAACAAAGTCACCGCGTTACGGGATTGCCATCAACATCCAGCACGGTGATCGGCATATTCAGGTCCTTAAGTTTTGATTCGACAAGGCTCCTATCGCCGACGATGACAACGGCCATTTTAGAGGGGTCCAGATACTTATTCGCAACACGGTTTACATCCTCGATCGTTACCGCGTTGATCTTTTGAATGTAATCGTTGAAGTAGGTATCGGGTAAGTCATAAATGACCAGGTTTGCGAGCTGATTTGATATACTCCCTACCGTTTCGAAGCTCGACGGAAATGCGCGAATGAAGGAAAGCTTGTTTACCTCGAGCTCTCGAGGAGTGATAGGACGGGCGCCGCGTATACCGGTTAGCTCTTTCATAAACTCCTGCAAGGCCTCCTTAGTAGATACGGTCTGGATCTCGCCTGATGCGATAAACGGTCCGGGTCCTCGACGGAATATGAATCGGGAGTACGCTCCGTATGTATAACCCTTCTCTTCGCGCAGGTTCATGAACAGCCTGGCGCTACTGCCGCCCCCCAGGATCGAGTTCATTACCTGTACCGCATAGTAATCTGGGTTGCTGCGGTCGATACCAACCTGACCGATATAGAGAGAAGATTGGGTCGAACCTGGTTTATCCACAAAGTAGATACCGGGTTTTCCCACCATGGCCTGCTCAGAGCCGAGTCGGGGTGGCGGCGTACCGCCTTTCCAACCGGCAAATGCGTTCTCGAGCCGTGCCTTTATATCTGCCATCTGAACATCACCTACAACGATCAGGGTCGCATTGTCCGGGATGTAATACGTGTTGTAGAAATCAACTATGTCCTGCCTCGATAAGCCGCCAACCGTTTTTTCATTTCCGGACAGAGGCCTGCTGTAAGGCTGGTCACCATAGAGCACTCGGTAGTAAACCATGTCCGCGACAGTCGGGCCGTTAGCCTTGCGCGCGTTAAAGCCACTCAAGGTCCTGCGCTTTAACTGGGCAAACTCGTTCTCGGGAAATGTAGGACCGGTGATCACGTCCGCATAAACATCCAGGGCCTTATCCAGATTCGCGGTAAGCGACAACAGTGAGACCGAGTTTGCATCCCACGACGCCCCCGGACCCATACTTGCGCCGATAGAGAGCAGGCTGTTTGAAATATCAGTTGACGAGCGTTTCTTCGTACCTTGGTTAAGCATCGACGATGTCATCGAGGCTACACCGGCTCTATCGGCGCTTTCGGCGATCGCTCCTGCGTTAAAGACCATGTTCATCGAGACGATCGGAAGCTCATGATGTTCGACTAGCCAGAGGTCTAGCCCGTTCGACAGTGTCGTCTTTTGGATCGGCGGAACCGCGAACTTTGGATCGGGCCCCGGTTTTGGCAGAGCCTGGTCCTGCTTTGCGATCAGGTCTTTATCCTTTTTCTTTGTTTCCGTCGATACAGGCTTATCAGCCTGGGCCGAAACGGGCGCAGCCTTTGCCGGCAGGTAGCTCATGACGAGATGGTTAGCCCCGAGATAAAGATTTGCCACGCGCTTCACATCTGCGGGCGTCACGTTGTGGTAACGATCCAACTCCTGCTGAAACGAATTAGGACGACCAAGATAGCCTTCAAAATCAGCGAGGAGACGCCCCTTTCCGAAAACGGTCTGAAGCGAATATATGGAGTTTGTCTCACGCGATGCGATCGCCCGACTTACCTCATCTGCCGTGGGTCCATCTCTTTTCACGGCTTCAATCTCTAGATTGATCTCCTTTTCGATATCATCGAGCGACTTTCCGGGTGCGGCTTGTGCTGAGATTTGAAAGAAGCCGCCACTCTCCTTAGCGGGATTCCCAGCGCTTATACCTGTTGCCAGTTCTTTGCCGAAAACGATACTTCGCTGCAGGCGAGACCCGCGCCCGGCTGATAGAACATCCGCCAGGATATCCATAGCAGCTTCGTCAGCTGAATATCGCGGTGTGCTGTGCCAATATAGTGCGATCAGCGGAACCCTAGCAAAGGGGTCCTCATACACCTTTCGGATAATACCATTGAGCTTCGCCTGCTCAGCCTTGGGTCTTTGTATCGGAGCCCCGGGCTTTATCGGCCCGAAATATTTTTGGATCCACGTACGCGCCTGCTTTTCATCAAAGTCACCAGACAGCACCAATACAGTGTTGTTTGGTACGTAATACTGGCGAAAGAATGATTCCACATCGGAGAGCGAGGCCGCGGAAAGGTCAGTCATTGAACCTATAACGGAGTGACTGTACGGATGGCCCGCAGGATGCATCAGTTCGAGCATCCGCTCATTAAGCGTGCCGTATGGGGCATTATCGACACCCTGACGACGCTCGTTCTTTACGACGTCACGCTGATTATCGAGTTTTGCCTGGTCCATCGCCCCCAGAAGGTTCCCTAGTCGATCCGCTTCGAGATACAGAGTGCGCTCGAGAAAGTTTGAGGGAACCTGCTCGTAGTACCACGTCCGGTCTTCGTTGGTCGTGCCGTTGTAATCGACACTTATCTCGTCGACACCTCGCCATCCATCTATATAGTTCCTGGAGCCCTGAAACATCATGTGCTCGAACAGATGAGCAAAACCGGTACGCCCAGGGGCCTCATTCTTGGAACCCACATGATACCAAAGGTTTACGGCAACGAGCGGGACCGAGGGGTCCTGATGCATTACCACGGTCAGGCCATTTCTTAGTTTGTATTCCTTGATGTTTAGCGGCGGCAGCTTGATCCCCTGGGCCGCAGCGCCAGACAGAAAGAGGCATAGGAGGACCGCAAGCGCGGCCAAGTATTTCGTGTATCTCATGGGTAAGTCCTCACGTCTTGATAATGATGAGCAGAGAAAGAACGTCCATCGGTCTCGGGGGAGCCGTCGTCAATTCTTTCTTATTGAACTCATTCTACTACGAGATCAAGAGGGCTGGCTCTCTACTTTCGCCAGGGCGGCCACCCTATCGCGTTTCGAAACGACCACACCGCCATGACGTTCTATCGTGAGGGCAAACATTTCAGGTTTTACCGCCTGCAATTTTGCGTTGATGGGGACCACGAGATCGCCATCGCTAGTAACATCAAATATTCCGCCGTCGATCGGGGTCGCCTTGTCCTGGGTCTGGTCGAATATCCACAGCTGGTAACAGGTCTGTGCCGCGTCATTGACGGGCAGACCGTGGAATTTGAGGTAGCCTGCCTGCTTTTGATCGCTCCAGACGACATCGCCGGTGACGTCTTTTAGACCGCTGACATTCCCTGCCGCCCACGTGGCGTGCACAACATCAGGTGCGGAGGCTATAAGCCGCTCTCGTTGATCGGCGATAGATAGCGGAGTAGGGGTGGCCGTCGGCGGTTGTACGGCGGTGAGCGGAGTGCGTGGGCCGCGCGGCAGGACAAACATGCTTATAAACAGAGCACTGAACGCAGCAGCCGCAGCGATCCACCCCATCCATCCGAACCATGACCCCAACGGCACTCGCTCCGTCACATCGCTCTCGACGGTCCGCGCCGGACTGTGAATAGTGTCGAGCAAGGCAAGGTGATCGTGCGACTCGGCAATGATCCTGGCGCGCAGGTGCGACGGCATCGATTCGAGCTCAGACAATCCCGCAAGACCGATAGCCGCTGTCGTCATCTCGAGGGTCCGAAGCTCCTCGGCACCCGTACCGGGATCGATACTATCCAACTCTAGCTGCTCGGCTTCGTCGAGGCCGTAGACCGCTTTATTTGTAAGGAGGTCGAAGAATTTGTCCTTTTGTTCTTCGTTCATGCCATTACCTCCTTTGCTCCACTGCCGGTTCCGAGAAGCTCTCTTACCTGCAGCAGCCCTCGCCTGGCATGAGTTTTGACCGTGCCGAGCGGAATGCCCGTTGCCTCTGATATTTCCTGGTGAGACATGCCCTCGACAATGGATAGCCGGAGCACCTGCTGTTGTTCCGGCCTAAGAGCGTTCATAGCCTCGGCCGCCTGCTGAGCCTCAATGTTCGTTTGGAGCGTCTTGTCCGCACGTGTTGAGGGTTCAACGAGAACGTCATCGAGAGAACCAGCCGAGATCCGGCGACTCGAATGCCTGATCTTATCGATAAGTCTACGCCTTGCGATCATCGCGATGAACGTGATCTCGGATGCCTTTGACTCATCGAACCGAACTGCATTTTTCCAGATGTCGACAAAGATCTCCTGCACTACGTCCTCGGCCTCGGGTGAATTTCTCAGGAGTCTGCGAGCGATGGACCAGACCAGACCGCCGTACTTATCCAGGCATTCAGGTACGGCAGTTTCGTCACCTGCGGCGATGCGTTTTAGGATGGCTTGAGTCACTTAGAAAAAAGGCCGAATGACTTTTGTACTTAAAGCTACCTCAAGACGTCGGCGTCGTCTAGCACCGATCGCACCGTCCTCCCAACCGTGCATTTCGTCTGGGCCTAAGGTTCGGATTCAACGGTTGGGCTCCCGTTTTAGCGTCTGCGGATGAACGTGGAAACGATGAAGAGCAAAAACAGAGTAAAGGTCGTGCCGGCGGAGAGCAGACAGAATTGGCAAAAAGCGTGGATGTAGTAGGCCTGGACATAGATCAGCCAAACCGAGTAACCGGCCATCAGCGTCACGAGGATGGAGAAGAAGACCCACGTCACTCGGTTTCCAAAGGCCGTCAGGAGCGCAAGCGAGAACGCGATGAAATACGCGACTGCACCAAAGAGGGCCTGCGGAATGCCCCACATCGTCGAATACGGACTGGTCAGGACCATCTCGCAATCAAACATCTCGCCGCACGGAACAGCCTCCGCCGTGTAGTGATGTATGGTCAGATAGATCGAGTCTCCCAACCCAACCAAGGCAACGATCGCCGCCACCAAAGGCAGCCAGGCGATCGTGCCGGAAGGTTTCTGAGTCTGACGGTCGGCGTCCACTATTTCGAGTTGTTGTTGGCCGCACTCGTGTTAGCAGCGGGTGCCGAATTTGCGGTTTTATTGCCTGTAGCTTTGGCGAGCTCGGAGTCGATAGCTGCTTTCATGCCATCCACGGTCATCTGCTCAAAGGGCAGCGAGTTGCCATTAATGAACACGCTGGGTGTAGAGTTGACACCGCCCGAGCGTCCACGCTGCAGGTCCTGGTCTACCCGACTCTTGGCCTGAAGCCCTGCCATGTCGGTTTCCCATTTGTTTACATCAAGTCCGATCTTCGTAGCGTAATCTTTCCAGATCTGTTTGTAGGTGGGAGCGGCGGTCCATGCCTGTTGATTGCTAAATAGCATGTTTTGCAGATCCCAGAACTTTCCTTGCATACCCGCCGCCTCTGCGGCAACCGCGGCTTCATAGGATTTATCGTGAGCCGGTATGCTCAATGGGAAATTCCTGAACACGAAGTAGATCCGCGAGCCATAGAGCGACTTGATCTCGTTCATGACCGAATGCTTGGCGCCGCACTGAGGACATTGGAAATCAGCGAATTCTTCGACAGTTACCAGTGCCGTTGGAGAACCGAACGCGTTAGGCGGATTAGCACCCGGTGAAGCGCCGGTCAGCCCTTTGGATTGGCTCGCGCTCGGCTTCGGAGTGCTGTTCGTGTTGTTGTTGTTCGCACCTGGAGTTGATTTGTTACATGCATTCATCCCCAGTCCCACAAATACTGCGAGGACGAGCACTGCGCCGATTATGAGCAGCGGGGCATTTGTTTTCGGTTTCTCTTCTTTCTTCTTACTCATGGATTAATACACTATTTTACGGCCTTGATCCGCGTGGGGCCTTTGGCACGTTGGTCTAGAGCATTTAGCGTCTCAATGACTCTATCATAAATCCCGTCGGCATTAAGACCGTACTTCGCGAGCAGGATCTTCGGGTCGCCGTGCGGAACGATCTCGTCGTCGACGCCCATTCTGCTCACTGTCACTTTGTCTGCAAGTCCCTTATGTTCCAACAGTTCCATGACCGCTGATCCAAAACCGCCGGCGAGATATGCGTCTTCCGCAGTGACGATCAGCCGATGAGAATCGGCCAGTTCAGTTATCAATTCCGAATCGAGAGGTTTAACAAACCGTGCGTTAACCACGGTCGGAAAGACACCTGACGCCGCTAATTTTTCAGCCGCACCAAGCGCCGGCTCGACAAGAGCTCCGTACGCCAATATTGCGACTTCAGTTCCCTCGCCAAGGACCTCGGCCTTGCCGATCTCCATCCTACGCGGCGGCTGACTGATGTCGACGCCCATACCATTGCCGCGTGGGTACCGTATCGCAGCGGGGCCCGGATGCTCGATCGCGGTGAGCATCATGTCGCGCATCTCAGCTTCATCTTTGGGCGCCATCAGAACGATGTTCGGATAGCCCCTCAGATATGCTATGTCGAGCAGACCATGGTGCGTCGGGCCGTCGGCACCGACAATACCGGCACGGTCCATTGCGAACGTTACATCGAGATCCTGCAGGCAAACATCATGGATCACCTGGTCAAACGCCCGCTGCAAAAATGTCGAATATATCGCAGCGACCGGCTTGAGCCCTTCACAGGCCATTCCGGCACAAAACGTGATCGCATGCTGCTCTGCGATGCCGACATCAAACGACCTTTCCGGAAACTTCTCGAGCACCTTATCGACGCCGGTACCATCCGGCATCGCGGCGGTCAGAGCGACGATCCGCTTGTCGCTTTCCATCAACTCGCACATCGTACGGCCGAACACTTCGGTATACGTGGGCGGCGAGACCTTGGTTGACTTATAAGGCAAGCCGGTCTTCGGATCGAAGGGACCGGTCGCGTGATACGCGTAATAGTTCTTTTCCGGATTGGGAAAGCCTTTCCCTTTGGTCGTGAGGGCGTGAACGATAACCGGGCCGTCCGTCACCTTTTTCGCTTCCTCTAGTGCCGCGACCAGCATCGGAACGTTGTGCCCATCTACGTAGCCGATGTATTTGAACCCGAGCTCATTCACCAGAGCTCCGGGCAGAACAGCCGCCGCGATCGCATCTTTGACTGACTTAGCCGCGCGACGCAGCCTCTCGCCTATGCCGGGAACGCTCTCAAGCGCATCCCCAATCTCTTCCTTCCACCACTGGTAACTCTGGGCCTCTTTAATTCGATTTAGGTAGCGGCTGAGCGCACCGACTGCCGGGGCGATAGACATCTCGTTATCGTTTAGCAGCACGATGAGACGCGATTTGAGGTGTCCCGCCTGGTTTATGGCTTCCATGGCCATCCCGCCTGCGAGGCTGGAGTCCCCGATCAATGCACAAACATGAAAATCCTGATCTTTTTTGTCTCTCGCGACCGCCATCCCCAGTGCGGCCGAGACGGAGGTCGAGGCGTGTCCGGCACCAAATGTGTCGTATTCAGACTCGTCCCGACGCAAAAATCCACTCAGGCCCTCATACTGTTTGATAGTGTGCAGCTGGTCACGGCGTCCGGTCAGTATCTTGTGCGCATAGGCCTGGTGGCCCACATCCCAAACGAGCCGGTCCCGAGGCGTGTCGAACACATAGTGCATCGCCACCGCCAACTCAACAGCTCCGAGACTCGCCCCCGTATGCCCGCCCACTCGTGAACAGGTGTCGATAATGAATTGCCGTACCTCATCAGCGACCTCCTGCAGGTCCTCCACCTTTAGCTGACGCAGATCCGCCGGGGAGTTTATTTCAGATAAAAAACGCATCTAATCTCGATAAAACGAATAACAGGGCATTTTCTCACTTAGAGTTGTCAAAGTTCAATCATCGAATACCACAAACGCAGCCTCCATTCGTAGTGTTCATTATTTCTCCTAATACCTGCGGCCCACACCATAAGTGTCGCGTCCAAGGTATTGAAAGGGCCCACCTCCTTCCTGATTCCTGAGAACCAGGTTCAAACACCTGCCGTGAAGGCTGAGATCGGCTAGATCTGCGGACGACCAACCTAACTCCCAACCGTTTTACATTTCTTTACCAAATGACCATCGACCAAACGGCCGTTTATTGCGTCAAATACCGTGAAAGGCATTATTGCCCCATTAATTACTTATCAAGAGGTTTAGATAACAATGACATTCAAAGTAAGATCCCTGTCGATCCTTGTTCTGGGCCTTGGCCTCACCGGTGCCTCGTTTGCACAGGACAGCAAGACCACGACTCCAGACCCGGCGGCAAAAGCTGCTGCAAGAGCTGACCGCCACGCGGGCAAACGGGGTGATTTTGGCGGTCGCAAGTTGGGCCGTCACGGTGTTGGCGGCGATTTTGGCAGATCAGGCGGCCGCATGGACCGTTTCGGCGGATTCGGTCGAGGCATCACTCTGACGGACGACCAAAAGGCCCAGATCAAGCAGATCCGCGAGGCTAACAAGCCCGATCCGGCAACGTTCCAGGAACTCCGCACTATCATGGAAGCCCGCCGCAGCGGCACGCTGACCGATACTCAGAAAGCTCGTGTGAAGGAGCTTCGCCAGCAGCAGGCCGCAAAGGCAAAGTCGGTCCATGAGCAGATGCAGAACGTCCTGACGGCCGAGCAAAAGGCTCAGATCCAGAAGAACGTCGAAGAGAGGAAAGCTCGACGCGACCAGATGCAGGAGCGTTTTAAGGAGTGGCGAAAGAACCGCCAGACAAGGCCGGATGCAAAGACGGCTCCGGCAAAGCCGATCACGAAATAAGCTCCCGCGTGCCAACTAAAAAGTAGTAACCAACTTAGGGCTGTCTCGAAAAGGCAGCCCTCTTTTTGTCGCGGTGAGTGCTCCGTGCATCAGGCAGTCTCGTTGTTTGGCCCTTTTCTGGCCCGAAAGACGGTCTCTTTTATCATTGTCCAGCATGTCGCGCATGTCGGCGAATGGTGACGCCACGGCAGCGTTAGCTGCAAATCCTTCACTGCAAACCAAGAGCACGATCGAACCCTTCCTGTTTCTTGCCAGAAACATCTTGACATCGTCGCAAGTCTATGATGTACTACCCGCGAGACACAACCTACATCATGACACAAGGAGCAGATAAGTAATGGCACGAAACTGGGAGATCTTTTTACATGGCGCGCGACCGCGAAATGTTGACCGGATGCACGTGACGATCAACAACAGGGGTTCGTTCTGTTTTAACAAAAAGGCCTATCACACCCTCGGCTCTCCGGAGGCCGCACTTTTCAAGTACGAACGCGACACCCACACCATCGGCATCGAACCGACACATCTGCAAAAGCAGGGAGCATTCCCTTTCCGCACGGTCGCCCGGGGAACAAATTTCATGCTCTACGCCGGAAACTTCTGCCAAAACCATGGCATCCGGGTCGAGGGCACCGAGGCCTTTCTCGACCCCCAGATCGACCCCGACGGCACTCTTGCCCTCGACCTTCGCACGACAAGAAAGGTGATCGGAAGCAAACAGCGGAAGAGAATGAAGAAACGCGGGTCGGAGGAATAAAGAAGAGATCTTCCTGTGCGGTCAATATGTGCCGGATCAGCTCACCGCCAACAGGCGTCGACCTCATCCTGAAAAATGGTCGGTCGTCGAGTTCTGAGGTAATAGATAGCACAACCATCGCACTCCAAACCACAGTTTCCAGCCATACGCCCTGCACGCCAGCTCATCCAAGTTTCTGGTGAAAAATGAGTTACGCGAGGTACGCAATTCCGTTTTACGAAGCTTGGAAGCCTGGCACTGTTACATGTCGGAGTAAGAAATGAGAATTACGAATGCAAGTCTAATCCTGCTTCTTTTACTTACGAATGCGGCATGCGTAACGCCAACTGCCCAAAGAATACGGGATGGCAATTCGAAAGCTGTCAGCGATAATTACATGACGGCAACACAAGCTCATACATCACCGACACCTGTCGCGAAGGAACTATCTTATGAACCGACACTTGTTGAACTCAAAGGCAGACTTACCGTCAAAACGTATTACGGCCCGCCCAACTATGGCGAAGATCCTAAGGTCGATGCGAAAGAAGAACAGTGGATCCTGACGCTGAGTGACCCTGTCGACATTGTTCGAAATGCAGATGCTACTGATGACCTCCATGGCCCGTCAGTTCATAACGTGACTGATATACAACTCGTTCTATCGGGACGGCATAATAACCTGATCGGTAAAACGGTAATTTTAAAAGGAACGCTTTTTCACGGGTTCACAGGACATCATCACACGGATGTGCTTATGGATGTCCGATCGATCCGTATTGCAACCGAGCGATTAAGATAAGACCGGAGGGGGCTAAATCCAATTGTTAACCCCACAAAGGGTAGCCCAAGCGGGGTATGGTAAGACAGGTTAATGTAACGGTGACGGCAAGAATCTGTCTGGTCGTTTCGTTGTAATCGTTCTCCTGCCTCTTTGTACGCTTCGTCCCATTTCTGTTGTAGATATTTCGCAGCGTCCTCCCTCCCCGATACCGTGCCATCGGCGTACACAACGGCGACAATGTGGTTGTAGCTAGTATCGGGGTCAAGCATCACCCCGATTTCAAACGTTGTCTGGGGTAGAGCCACAACTTTTCTTTCATTATTGCCGTCGATGGTGGCTATTCTATGGAAGCGACTTTGTCTGTCCTCCGACTCGAACGTAATCGCAACGATTGGAACATCAGCCTCGTTCTTCAGCTGATAGACGGCTTCACCCAAGCCTCCTTTTGCGGCGTCATATCGTTGGCTTATTATGGACACTTTTTCGACATCTGAGGTTAGCGCAGTCTTGTTCTTCCTTTGCCCCTGAACAATAACGATGACCGAAATGATAGCCGCAAAAGCCACGGCGGTCGGTATCACAATTTTCTTCATGGTAGTCTCCTTTCTGCTCTCGGGAGTTAATCGGGATCGTCTGCAGAAAGTTGTACGTTACACTTGCAGCTTACAACGGGGATGGTAAACCTATAACCATTCATAAACAACCTGGGTCGGGCCTTTAATCTCTGTCAATCGAAACAGCCTGAGGTGTGCTAATCGAGGACTTTTGCGGAAGAGGCAAAGCCGGATGCGTCGTTGGTGCGAAAAGAAGCCTGGATCGTGGCGGGCCATCAGTTAGGCGCCACCATGACCTGCCTCGCCGGCATCATAGGCCTGGACGTATCGACCTTCAGCCGTCGACACGACGCCGACATCCGTAGCATGCGCGATGATCCGATACTATCCGCTGTTGCCAAGGATATCGTCGAGATCTACCACCGCAATACAATCTGAGAATTGCAAGATTACAGGCCCGGCCCCGATTGTTGTTTCCGGGTAGAAATGCTTCGCTCGCGTTGAGCCTCTATTTCAACTCGGGCTGCACATTGACAAATATAAGGAGGCGATAAGTGAGGTTAGTTTTAATGGCTGTAGTAATCGGAGTTCTGTCTTGCAGCGCTATGGTGGCGCAGGCTCGTAAGGCCAGATCACAAAAAGCTTCAAGTCCAATTAAGTATGTGATAGTCGCCAATAAGATTGATCCGACACTAGGAAGAGGTGACGAGGACAGGCGCTTCGTGGAGATTTTGATTAATCCCAGGTCGTTCAGTAAGGTCCACCTCAAAAAGGTGTTTGGGTTGATCTCCAAGCGGTTTCCTGAGCCTCGCCTGCTCTTCGTGAATGTGTTTTCGAATCTAGACGACGTTCAAACACCGGAGGAACGTGAGCGGGGGGCGATTGCTATAGACCCTCCGCCAGCTACCAAGACAGCAGCAAAGTCAGTTACATCAAGGATAAACGCACGGGCCACTTTTGTGAGAAGAAATGACGGATATACGCGACTGATTGTTCACTATCCATCTGGTGCATCGGAGATAGAGGAGTTCAAATCATTACGTTGAGAATAAAGCGGCCTTGAGAATAAAGCGGTTCGGAGTCAGACCTGCAAGTTTGGCGATTTGTCTGGTCGCTCCACGGCTGCGGAGAAAGGGTATCAAGAACTCTAGCGAATCATCCAACTTGCAGGTCTGACCCTGATTTTTCGTCTGAATCTTAATAGAAAACCGGCACTTCAGTATCCACGATATTAGGCTTGGTGTCTTAATGATGAATTGACCTTATGAAATACTGTTTAATGTGCCTTCTAATTTGTTCCATTTTATCATGCCAACAGACGGCAACCATTGGGGTAGCGCAATCTCTTCGTACACTCGCCGCAGAAGGGGTCGGGTCGATCCGAGATCCGTTTTTTGTAAAGACTTGGGGTTCTAGTCATATGAGGAAGACTTGCACGGTTTTGTTAGCGCTTATGTTAGCCGCGGTGGGAACCGCCCGCGGACAGGCAAAAACGGATTTACAGACTATCGAGTCAGCACGATCGATTATGTGCGAGTACACTGCGGCCATTTTTGATAGTTTTATTCAAAACGTCCCGCAGAACAGCACGACAATCATAGTTGGCGAAAGGGCATTTGGGGAGACGAGCGCGATGAATCGCCAGAGGGTCGTCGCGGCCAGATCCTATTGGCTCGATTACTATCGAAGGGTGCGCCTCGAAATGAGGCAACCTATTATTATCGCCGCCGCTGGTGTCGATAGTAATGATGAGGGACGGCTGACATTCTATGTTGACGGAAGGGCTCGCCTCCAAGTGAACTTCAAGAAAAACCGCAAATTTCATACATCGCCCTGCTATGAAGAACCCAAAGGGAGGCGCTAATGTCGGTACTCAGGAACCAATAAGCAGCCGGGGTCACAAATAAGCAGCCGGCAAAAAACCAAATCGCGGTCAAAAACCAAAGCCAGGTGACACACGCCGCCGCACGACGTCGCCGTCAGACGAAACCCGAGTACTTTGATGCCGAACTGCTGTTCTCGATAGTTGAAGACATCTGCCAGGTGCCAAGAGATGAATTCTGCGGCGCGACAAAGACCTCGACGGTCGTGCGGGCAAAGGAATCGCTTATCCTCGCCGCCCGCCGCCTCGGTGCCTCCACCACCGCACTCTCAAAAGTCGTCGGCGTAAGCTCCGCCAGCATCAGCCGCCGACACGACGCCGCGATCAACAGATCTCGTGAGGATGATGCATTCTCTAAGCTGAACCGCAAGATCATCAAAGCCTATAGTCAACGTGCAACGTAAGAATCGTAATAAAGTAGCCAGAACCCGATTTGGTTTTTGTATCTTGACACCTGGCTCGACTGATCCCATCGGAATCGGTAAGTGGCTCAATCGGAACAACGATTTTACAGGTTATGCCTGTTTCTGATAGGTGGCATTATGTGTAGAAACGCATTTCTCGTAAGAACCATTTTTGGGATTTTTATAGCGCTCGCTATGGGCGACGGTAGCGCCAGTGCCCAAACTTTCAAGATACGCACTTTAGCGGTAACCGCTGAATACGAGGGATGGAGGTTACAGGATGTATCCTTCGATGGAAGACTAGCACTCCTATATCAACCCAGCAGGCGCATAGATGCCTACTCGCTGCCTTCAGGGGACACGAGTCAAATCGGGATGCGAGCAGTTGACAATATCCTAAGCGTTATCCGCATAAAGGATGGGCACGAGATCGCGAGGAGAAAGACAAAGTTTTTCCCAGATAGGGCTGCATTCTTTGCGTTCAGCCATAAAGTCGCTTACTCAGAGAGCCCGGACGAGCCTCAGGGAGAATTTATTGAAAAGTTCTGGGACCCAGAAACGGGGACCGTAACTACTTGCCACCGGGGTAAACTCGGTAGCGACGGGTCATCCCTGATGGCGATAGTCTTCGCAGACGAAAAGCGTGCTGTTGCCCTCATGGGAAGGTCTCAAGCGGTTGGTCACGTCCTTTTGACCGTTGAACTGCCTACCTGCCGTGTCAGCCAACTCGGAGCACTCAGCGGATCGTCCCCAAGGGCCATGCTCGATGACGTCGCTATCTCGCCAGATGGAAGGCAGATCGCCTTTGGCACTCGAGATGGTGGAGTTGTCGTCAGATCCTTTTCAGATTTGTCGATAGTGACAGAGATCCAGCGCGGACATGATCTCTACCTTGGTGGACAGCCGTTGTATACACGCGACGGAAAATACCTCGTGCTAGTCGCGAGCACCACTATTGAGGACAAAGAGGATACACGCCGTTTTCTTCAGTTTTACGATACAAATAAGTATGAGTTGGTTAAACAAAAAGATGTTACACACTTCCGCTCAATAGATTTTGGCAAACAAGCCTCTCCTGAATCGAAAGTGCTTGGAACTGCTGTGGCAATGTCGCCGGATGGGAAAACTATCGCGATTGCCCACACGAGAGTATCAAAAGAGGGCACTAGTTTTGTCGAGCAAGCGCAAATAGTTCTGTACGACATTGAGTCCGGTCGCGAGGTCGCTCGTGCCCAGCACAAGCCAGTACAACAAAATCGTAATGATCCCTTCGCGTCTCGTATCAATCGGCTGTTCTTTACTTCGGACGGACATTACCTGCTCTCCGGCACCCAAGACACTGTCGTTTGGAAGCTGTAATCAGTTGGAGCGTATCCGGGATCAGGCCTGTAATCCTGCAATTCTGTCAATCGAAACAGCCTGAGGTGTGCTAGGAAGAACCGAATCGGGGTCAAAGAACCGAATCGGGGTCAGAGCTCAGATCGGGGTCATCTATGAAGTTCGATCCGAAGTCAAGGCGCGCGGGTATCTCCGACACCGTCTCCCGGTATTTCTGTCATTAACGAGAATGTTCCTGACAATAAACAAACCCGCCTCCTTTTTAAGTAGTTAGATTTACTTTCAATAACGCCCGCCGCCGTATTTAGCGAATGCCATCATCTATTCGTGCACAGGTTACTCCTGGCTACATGAAACCGGATCGGCTCATTCTCGGCTATTCGAAAATGGCTGGCCGTGCCATCAGGCCTCCAAAGACTGCGGCATTACGCCCAGCTTTCCAGACCCCTCGCACAGACCAACTTCGCCCCGCCGACAAGAAACCAAACCGGGGTCAGGCCTACTTTATTACGATTCTGACTTGACCCCTTTTATAGTTTTCGATCACCTTACGGCTGAGTTCAAAAAAGGCTTGATCCTCACGCGATCTGGTTAGGGCAGCATCGTGGCGGCGGCTGATGCTCGCGGCACTGACGCCTACTATCTTTGATAGCGCAGTGGTCGAGGCACCGAGTCGGCGGGCAGCAAGGATGAGCGATTCTTTTGCACGTACCACACTCGACCCTTTCGCCGCACCGCAGAATTCATCCCTTGGCACCTGGGAGATCTCCTCGACTATTGCCAGCAGCAGCTCAGCGTCAAACTGTTCGGGTTTGCTCCGTCTTCGTCGCTCAGCGGCGGAGTGGGCGTCAAATTCGCCGATGCGGTGGATCATCGAATCGACGAATTCGTCACTGCCAAGGACCCCGCCCGATGTCTCATACAGGTGCTCCTGGTGCCCGAGCTTTGCACCTGCCGCGACGTGCTCGGCAAATCGGGTGCGGGCCAGACTCTTCCGTGTCCCGAAGCACCGCAGGACCGGATCGACGTCGATCGGACCCGCCGGATCGAGACCCATATAGGCTCGATGACTGCTAAATGGGTATTTCTCAGCCTTGCGCACCATCTTTGCCCTTACCGGATTTAGATGAATGTAGCGCGTAAGCTCAGCCATATACCTGTCGCTCTGGCACAGGATCGCCTTGTGCCTGCCCTCTAAAACATGGCCCGATCTTCGATAGCGGCGATTGTAGTATTGCGTATATCCGGTCAGCAGCCGGTGCATTATCCGCCCGATATCGTCTACCCTCCGTTCAATCAGCAGATGAATGTGATTCGTCATCAGACAGTATGCGTAAAAATAGAAGGGAAGCTTCTCCTTTATACTCGTCAGCAATGCCAGGAACTTCCGGTGATCTTGTTCGTCATGAAAGATGTCCTGCCGATCCATGCCACGCGTAATAACGTGGTACAACCCACCCTCGACCTCTAACCGCGGTTTCCTAGCCATACTTAACGCATTCTAGCTCATCCAATCCCCAGATGATAAGCCAGAATCGTAATAAAGTAGGCCTGACCCCGATTTGTTTGACCTCGGTAACCGCTGATGCCTCAACGAACCGCATCAACACGACGGGCTGGTTCTATGATGTGTCAGGCAATCTTGTGAGGGGTCAGGACGCGAATGGTGTATGGCAACGGTTCGAGTACGACGCGGCGGGACGTTTGAAAGTGATCAAGGACGATTCAGGCTCGGTGATCTACGAGACTTATACGTACGGAGCTAGTCGCGAGCGGCTGATCAATGAGTATGCCGGCGGTCGAACTTACTACGTCTGGGGCGGCAGCAACGTTATTGCCGAGTACACCGAGACGACATCGGGGACGACTCCGACCTATGCGAAATCATACGTGTACGCAGGCTCGCGTTTGTTGTCGACTTTCACCAAGACCTCCGCGACGACCGAAAGCAAAGAGCTTCACCACCCAGACCGGCTTGGCACAAAACTCGTCACCGATGGCAGCGGAGTCGATCACATGCAATCGACGCTACCTTTCGGAACCGAGATCAATGCCGAGGGCGGCAAATACATCAACCAAGTATTTACGAGCTACGACCGTAGCCCGACAACTGGTCTCGATTATTCGGTAAATCGATCTTACTCAAAGGGACAGTCGAGGTTTACGCAGGTCGATCCGCTCGGTAACGGTGCGGCTTTGGTAGGTAATCCGCAGTCGAACAACCTCTACGCCTACACACAAAACATGCCGACGGAGTTTGTGGACCCGAATGGCCTGCAAATGGTGGCTAAGAAGACCTGTCGCTCTTATACACAGACCTACTGGACTGATGGCCATTACGATTCCTCGATGGACTTTGAGGCCTGCACAACGCAGTGGGTATGGCAGGATGATGTCGGAGACTTCGGGGGTGGTGACGTTGGCGGGGTTGAGACCCAGTCCGATCCTCCACGCAGCGACTGCCAACTCAATATCTATCTAACGAAGGTTGGTATTTCGGGCACTATATCTGGAATAAGTGGAAATAGCGCGGGACCTGGGTACGGGCCTTGGAATCATGCGTACGCTACATTGAAGGACAGTTCAGATTCGTACGCTACGGGTTACAGGGCAGCCATGTCGACTGAGCTGAATCTGGGAACGCCACTAGTAACCGAATCCGGATTGTATGCGAAAGGCTACTTCTCAGACTATGAGAAGAGTCCGGTACCGGTAGTGACTGAGAATTATGGCGGACAGAGCTGCGACAAGTTCAAGCAGGCCTTTAGCGATTACACGAATAAGGTTCAACGGGCACGCTTGCCGTACCAGCCATTGGGCAATAACTCCAATGCATTCATCTACTCGATGTTAAAGGTTGCGGGGATTGATGCAGACACGATGACCCCTAGAATTCACAGTGCACTAGGAACATTTGGTAGCCTCCCTGGTTGGGGGAACACGCTACCGGTACGAAAATGAGACTGAAATTACTTGTACTTGGAATCGGATGCATGGGCATAATTGGTTGTGGCCCATCTAAAAATCAGGCGCACATACGTGCTGAGATCGAGCCCCAACTCGTTCTCGGCAAGACGACGCGAAAAGAGGTAGTGGCGCTCGTTCGGCAGAAGGAATATGAGGTCAAGGATGAACCGAATTTGCCCAACTTGTTCGAAGACAGAAACTGTGAGTATATGCCAGCGTCTTACACTGAAGAGCGGACCTTCGGAAGCTACATTACAGTGATTGAATTCTGCTTTGATCCAAAAACGAAGGTCCTCGCGGCATACAGGTTTAACGACACAACCAGTGGCCCGATGTTCTTTCCATGACTTAAAAGCTGACTGGGGTGACTGAAATGATACGTTCGAGAATCTCTATTGCTCCTGCGATAGCTCATGGGCAGGCCTGTATCGCGAATCGCAATATCGCAGGTCACGCACCTATTTCGATGGGCTTGGTGGACACAACGACGATATTGAATAAATCATCAGGAGATTGCTCATGCTAGGTCTTCTGCGGTCCCTATTATTACTCTGTACTATTCAGTTAGGCTTTGGGAACCTTAGCGGGCAGAACATCTCGAAAGCGTCCAAGGCACTTTCTACGATGGAAGTTTCGGTTCATCGTTCAGGCTGTTACGGTGAATGTCCCAGCTATAATCTCAAGGTCCTGTCTAGTGGTCGAATCGTCTATAAGGGCCTGTCGTCGGTTCCCAATTTGGGATCGCATTCTTTCAAATTGCTACCGAAAGATGTGGAACCATTATTCCGTGAGGTGTATCGACAAGGCTTTTTCACGCTCCGCGGGTCATACGCGAATGTGCGAGATGGATGCACATCGTTAAGCTCTGATTCTCCTTCGATATATATCACGGTGATTCATGGCTCGAAAAAAGGAACGGTGAGACATTATCTCGGATGCGAGTTCGGGAATAGTCGCATGAATCACGAGCTCGCGCGCTTGAGTAAGATTGAGAGCTCCATCGATCGTTTGGTAGTAAAACTAATTGGCCCTCTGCCGGACAAGTGAGATGCAAGTCGAATAAAATCCGGAAGACGAACTAGATCAATGGTCGGCCTTTCAGCAGTCCCAAGGACAAAACGTACGCGCGGATTTTTCATAGCGGGCGCTATCGTTGTCTTCGCTTCCGGGGTTTTGAGCTTTTCCATATGGCATGTGACTTGTCTCCGGCATCAGGCGAGAGAGCGAGCACGTGAATTTCTACAGGCGGTGGATGAAAGAGACTCTGCAACGATGGACAGGGTCCTGAACAATTCAGTCGAAGTGGATGTTCCATTTATAGGAGCGGTTCTTAGAAGAGAGGACGCGATATTGCGGTTTCAACAGCAAGACGTTCGCGTCGTCAATAGCGATAATCGCCTGATTTCGGACACCATATCCCTATCAGGCAGTCGAGCCCATGTGCGGCTTGAACAACATCAGACCGTCGAGTCGAGTGGTTCAGACCTGCAAGCCGAAAGATGGTACGACGTTGAGTGCGGCCTCGTATGGCAACCAGATGGATGGCGCGTAAACGCTTATCGCGTCCTGCCTCGGCCCCCGCTTCGTTAATGAATAGCGGTGTACAGGCCTTCGACAAGGAAGGGCAATCGGGGCCGGGCCGTCGATATTGACGATTTGTCGACTCCCTCCGTTCGGAAGGAACCAACTGGGGTTCAAACTAGGTTTGCGTGCCATGCGTGGAATCCTCTTACGGAATGGTCAATATCGAAGGCCTGCCTGGGTCGGTCTCAAACCAAGTAAATCTATGCGCAGAGTTATTTACGCAAGTTGGCTGTCCATAATGATTGTTGGATTGGGCCATGGACTACCGAATCCCTCGGGTGAACTTATCGCCAGTCCTGGAAATTTGCTCCAGATTTTTGTTGTCGCAACGCTGTTCTTGATCTTCAAACGGGATGCAGACGTCCCGGTGCTGCCTTACGGTACGTCTGACCTATTGAACTTCGTCTTCTGGGGATTACTTCTATTTACTGCACTTGTTCTCATCGACCATTACCCAACTAGTCGTTCCGAGGATCGAAAGCCGACGTTCTAGCTTGGCGATGGGTGATGTTCCTCCCCGACTTTGATGACCTTAGCGGCAAACGTTTGTCGTCGGTCATCGCCGGAGGGCTATGTTATGCGGGCTTAGGCTGCTGGAGCTTAGGTCGAGAAGTTTGGCTAACACCGTGCCTCATCAACCCACGCCGTGAGCTTATCGACGATCTGATCGCGAACCCGCCGGAATGCGTCGAGCTTTTCATGAAAATGGTCGGTCATCGAGGCCTTGGGTAATAGGGTAGCCCACAGGAGACGCGTGCGAGATACTGGTCCGCTTGACTTCGGATCTAACTCCACACAGGGCTCCGATCTTGTTGTTCTATGACGACTGATGATTGCTGCATCTCCAACAACTGAAATACAATCCATTAACCGGACGCGATTATGATAGGAAGACACGAGGACTTTGACGGGACGACGGCCCTGGCCTCAAGTCGGCCGCATATTTTTTCGTTGGCAAATCGCGCTTGCGCAGATTATAGGCTTGACGAAGCGATCTATCCCGCGTCTCAGCAACCGATGCATCCGCATCTTCATCCCTTTTTGAGTCTGGTCCTGAATGGGAGCTTCCTGGAAACAATTGGATCCGTCTCGTATCTTCGAGAGGCAGGTTCAATAATATTTCACCCACCTCACGAATCACACGCGGTAACATTCCCCGGCGAAACGCACATTATCAGCGTCCACATGGGTTTTCAGAAGTGGAGAGCCCTCTTGGGCGGACTTACGCTTAGATCAACGTATGCAGCGGGGGCAGCAGAATTCCAGCGTCCGATGGATGAAGAGTTTAAACGCATCGTGAGATCGCGAAGCTCAATAGACGAATCTACAATTGACGACTTAGTTCTTGAAATACTGCACGTGGCTCCCGATCAAATGCTCGAACAGATCGACGACGGTCCGGATTGGTATATGTGGGTTTTGGACTATCTTCATGACAATTTTGCTCGGCAAATATCACTTTCCCAACTCGCAGCGATCGGCGGTGTGCATCGGGATCATCTGTCTCGCACATTCCGACAGAAAACCGGCCATACTGTTGGCCGCTATCTCAGACTTCTTAGAGCCGAATCGGCCTGGCGACAGGTCGTTTCAACCGAAACCGGATTGTCCGAAATTGCGATAAACGCGGGTTTTGCGGACCAAAGCCACCTAAGCCGCACATTCCAATCATCATTCGGAACCACGCCGTCAAAATGTCGAAAAACATACCCGGGCCGGGCCCGACATAATGTCGGTTCTGTTCAAGATTAAGGGCAAGGCAAGGTGCTAATGTGACGAAATGCTGTTTTGTTTCCTCGCACTTAGCTTTCGAAGACCGATAGATCGCAGACTGATCATCAAACTATCCTCGTTACTCATTTTCCCTCTTCTTTGTGGGGGAATGGCTGTTTTGGGCTCTCCCTCGGACGGTGAACTTCGGCGATCCGTCATCGAACTGCTTAACCGTTACGAGATGTACGGCCTTTCAGGTAGCGTGCTTATCGAAAAGGACGGACGAATTCTGGTCAATCAGGGCGTCGGAATGGCTGATGTTGAGTCAAAGACCCGGGTAAGTCCCGCTACTGCGTTTGACGCGGGTTCACTCGCCAAGACATTTACGGCGGCAGCTATACTTCTTTTGGAGGAGCGCGGCCGGTTAAGCACTACGGATCTGATCAGTACGTATTTGGGCCCGGTTCCGGAGGATAAGAAACAGATCACCATTCATCACTTGCTGACTCACACTTCAGGATTAGCGCTGGACGCAAGCGATATTGGCTCCGGCGCGACCGACTCGGCGGATGTTTTTGTTCAGAAGGCTAAATCAGCTAAATTGATCTCGCTTCCCGGACAGCAATATCATTATTCAAATGTCGGCTACGGCCTTCTTGCTCGTATTATTGAGGATATATCCAAAACGACCTGGCAAAAGTTTGTCCGGGTAAACCTTCTGAATCCCGCCGGCCTTTCATCTACTTCACTTTATGGAGAAAGATCTCGCGGACGTGTCGCTGTCGGTTACATAGGCGAGAGCGAGCAGGAAATAACGACCGAGCCCGCACTTAAACTGGAAAGGCCGGACGCGTATGTTTGGCGAAAATATACGCTTGGCTCCGTCGGGGTAATAACAACTACGGGCGATCTGCGTAAATGGTGGCGATTTTTGAACTCTGAAAAGGCCTTCTCAGGGAACGCGCGAAAAAAGATGTTTACGCCGCAGGCGTTTACCCAAGGATATGGCTGGAACATCAGCCCGACGACCGCCGGTAAACCCCGAATCTACCGCGGTGGCTTACGGGGAAGTTTCCAGTCCCTAATAGCCTGGTATCCGGCGGACCGAACTCTGATCGTCTATGCACTTAACAAAAACATTACCGGCCTTACATCTCGTTGGGCAGGTATTCTGTGGAAGGGACTCGAGAACGTACTAAGCGACCAGCCATACTTCCTGCCGCCGAGATTAATGCCTCAGGCACCTGCGATCCCGACGGCTGGCGAATATCCGCTTCTCTCCGGCGGCAAATTTATACTCCAGCGCAAAGATCAGATGCTGATACTGAATTCCGAAGGACAGCCGGCAGTCGACGCATTACTTGTCGCACAAGGGAGGCCAGGTTTAACGACGCGAAAAGACATAGTATCGCCAACTCTTAGCCTGGTTCGCGACCTGTCCGACAATAAAGAAACCGCCTTATTGCAATATCTAACAGCGGAACAACTGCGGGCCTTGGCCGCTAAATGGCGGGAATGGAAATCGGTACTCGGCAGCGAATTAACTTTTCGGCATCTGGGCACTTCCAGTGGTGCGGGCGGCAATCCACGCGTATTCGTCAGGATCGCGGGAAACAGAGGAAGCATAACGGTTCGATTTCTGTGGGATCTAGCTACCGAACGCGTCCTTGCATGGGGAGATGAACAGCAATATCCATTGAGCATCAAGCTGCTTCCGGCGGCCGATGGCGATTGGGTAAGTGTCGACCTTGATACCAGCAAAACGATTCGCGTCCGCTTCATTGGGGAACAACTACGAATAGTGGGCGAAGATAAAAGAACTATTGCAGAGGCGATTCGTCGGTAAAATTGTAATGTCTAATTGAAATTGCCCTTTTCAGATGAATCATCCCACGGCCGCAGGACCGATAGCGGACAGGGTCAGGCCGTCGGTCATTCGGAGGGCTGTGTTATGGCGGCGGCTGATGCTGCTGGGGCTTAGGTCGAGAAGTTGGGCTAACACAGTGCCTCATCAGCCCACGCCGTGAGCTTCTTGATGATCTGATCGCGAACCCGCCGGAATGCGTCGAGCTTTTCATCCGGTGTTCCGTCGACGGCGGCGGGGTCCTCGAAGCTCCAGTGTATTCGTTCGACAGTACCGGGGAAGACCGGACAGTTTTCGGCGGCGTGATCGCAGACGGTTATGACGTAGTCGAATCGCTGATCGGCGAACTCATCGACGGACTTGGACCACAGGCCTTCACCAGACACACCGATCTCCTGCATTACTTCGATAGCTTCAGGCCGGACCTTTGACGGAGATACGCCGGCGCTGTGCACGTCGAAGTCGGTACCGCCGAGGTGACGCAGATATGCCTCGGCCATCTGACTGCGAGCGGAATTGCCGGTGCAGAGTATGAGTACCTTCTTTTTCATCTTTCTTTAACCGGGACAAGCCAACTGAAGACGAATGTCGCACAGACACCGCCGAGGAGCTGCATTAGCACAAACGCGGGAACATCCGCCGGTCTGATCCCGGTAAATGTGTCACTCAACGACCTCGCGATCGTAACCGCGGGATTTGCGAAGGACGTCGACGAAGTAAACCAGATGGCTCCCGTTATCCACGCTGAAACGGCAAGCGCGGTGGGCAAAGGTTTGTGTCGTCTGGAAACGGCGACGATCACCCCGACCAGACCGAATGTGGCGATAAACTCACCGAGCAACTGCCCCCATCCCGTCCTCATCTTTTGAGACGCGAAAAAGACCGGCAGATCGAACATAGTGTTTGCCGCGGCGACACCGAGTGCCGCTCCCGCGATCTGTACGGCCGCGTAAACAGCGGCATCGCGCCAAGGCAGCTCACCGTTGGTGGCCGACATCAGCGACACGACCGGATTCATGTGGGCTCCCGATATCGACGCGAATGTCAGTATGAGCGCGGCAAGCGCCGCTCCGATCGCGACGCTATTAGCTAACAGGGCAACTGCGGCATTGCTGTCGGACAGGCGTTCGGCCATGATGCCCGAACCAACCACCGCAAGCAGCAGCAATGCCGTCGCGACAAACTCTGAGATATATGGTCGCAGATGCGTTTCCCTGGCGCCTGTTAGCAGCACGCGACCGCCGGTTCCTTTGTGGTGCCGTCTATCGCCGTAAAGGTCGGCGTACAGCATGCTGCTTCGTTCGACCTGGGTTCGGCGAGGTTGTCTTCGATAACGGTAAAGACCTCCCACTCGTTGCCGTCGGGGTCCGCAACCCAGGCCTTATCCTGGAGGGCGTAGCAGCAGGTCGTCTGCATTTCCTCGCGTGGAAGGAGGCCTGCATCTTCCCAAGTTTTCTTCATCGCGACAACGTCGTCGGTCGATGCTACCTGAATGCCGAGGTGCGACAGGGCTCCAGGTCCTGAGTATGGCACTTCGTTCAACGTGAAATTGAGTGGTGGTTTTTGAACATCGAATTTTGCATAGCCGGTTCTCACCTTAGACGGTTCAACGCCCAGCATTTTCTTATAAAAGTCGATGCTCTCCTCGACATTGCGGACGTTGATGGCCAAATGTGCTTTTAATGTATTTATTCCAGTCATGATCTTTATCTCCTCACCTTCTTAATTACGCTTATGCGTAATTGTAATTCGAGCATAAGGCGAAAGGACAATTATGTCAAGCCGTAATTGTTCTGTGGTACAATTATTTTTGTGATGGCTGGAAAAAGCATGTTCGATGCAGAGCTATTTTTCGCGGCTTTAGCCGACAAAACGCGGCTCCGCCTGCTCAATCTAATGCGTGAGGGAGAGGTCTGTGTGTGCTTTCTCGCAGACACGCTCCAGACCAACGACCCAAAGATCTCTCGCCACCTTGCGTATTTAAAGCGTGCGGATCTTGTTATCGGCCGTCGAGACGGAAAATGGATGCATTATCGAATAAATGCGCCTGATGATCCAAAGGCGCGTGAGATATTTACGAACACGCTCGATCTGATCGCGTCCGATCCGCAAATGCAGCAAGATCGCCAGCGGCTCGCCACGGTCTGCTGCCCTCCATCACAACATCTCGTTACGATTTCGCAACAAAAGGCCGGGTCAAAAGTGTGATGTGCTATATACATTTACGCCCGGTCAGGCGTAACTGACCACGACTAACGAATCGTTCAACTAAATAAGCAGTACCTGACGCCTCCGAGGTTCCGTCTATGGCGAATCGGTGTTGGTTGAGAGCTCTTGGTGATCGCGGCATGCTGGCCGTGTTGATGCTGGCCGGGTACGGGGTTGCCGTTTGCCAGCCGCAGCCGTCGCCGTCGCCGTCGCCCCGCCGACCGATCGGGTCTTTCTCGTCCGAGGCAAATCAAAATGATCTGCGTGCCGCGCGTCTGCTCTCGATGGAAATGGAGATCAGGACGATACCTGATCCTGCGATGCGGTGTCGACTTAGACTCGACATCCTCAGTTTCATCTATCTAAAGAAGATACGCTCTCAATATGCCGCGGCCGAGCCGATGGTCTCCGCATTCTTTGATGACGTGGACCAGATCATCCATATGGAAGGTACGCCGGACCACAAGACCTCGATGGGGCATGATCTGCTCGGCATGATCCAGAAACATGCACCCGAGACGGCAAAGAAATTCGCTCAAAGGTACAAGCTTGACGCGATCGGATCGGAGAAGGATTATGAGGACCTTCAGGCCGGAGCAGACGCGTCGCAAGTGGGCGACCGGGTCGCTGCAGAGATACGGAACGGTGTGATCCCGGCTCATCTCTCAGACATCTTTAACCGTGTGCTGAGCAAGGACTCGTATGCCGCCCAACGTCTGGCCGGGGCGATGCTGGCATCGACGGACGAGAGGTCAGAATCCTCTCGGATAGCGATACTCGTTGATGCGATCGAAAAGAGGCCTCCGGATAAAAGGTTGCCGGTGTCGGATGATATGAGGCGTAATTTTTATCGTCTCGTCATCGACCTTGCCCGCAAAAGGATCGCCGCGACCAAACCCGCTACCTCAGAATATGCGGTGACCTACCCGCTCGAAGTCGTGCTGTCGGGGATAAAAGAACTGGATCCAGCCCTGTACACAGAGGCTCGTTCGGTCATGGAGCAGGGCCGAAAAGCACTTACGCCACAAAAACTCGCACTGGCGGAGCTGAGTGACCGCATTATGGCGAGTGACGACCCTCTCGCCGCAGCGATCGAACAGGCGTACACCGCGACTGATCCTAAGCTGCGCGATGCGATCTGGGTTCTGGCCGCTTCGCTCGCATGTCGTGGGGAGCAATGGAAAAGAGCCGTCGATCTTATTATGAATGCAGATCCTGATCTCAATGATCCGAAGCAGCGTGGCGGCCGTGACGTGCTCATCGACACCATGATCGCAAGGCGCGCAGCCGAAAAGAAGGACTACTCGGCCATCGAGTACGCAATAGGACGAATAGTCGATCCGGTAGTTAAGGCAAGGTCAATGTTTATTGTAGGTTCGGAAATATCGCGATGGAGCTACAACAGGCCTGAGGAGAGAGAACGAGCGCTGGCCAAGATAACAGGGGCGTTTCGGGCGGTCGGCAAAGGAGCGATCAGGCCAGACGATATATGCTGGGCCAATAGCGGCGCCAAAGATCTGATGCGGATGAAAGGCGTCAACCAGCGCGACGCGTGGGAGATCGCGATGCAGGTCGTCGAGTTCGCCAATCACGCTCCGGTGCCGGATGTCGCCACTGTGACCAGATCAAACGTACCCAAAACTTATGACACCGATGCCGTGATGGCGGGAACGTTATGCATCAAGGATCTATTCGAAAAAATAGCCCCGCCAACGGCAGAGTCGTCAACAAACCTGGCCGAACTCCTGAATATGCGGGAATGGCGTTTGACCGCACTAATACAGATCGAAACTAGGCGCGCATACCTACAGGATCGCCCCACGTCTGTAACTAAGTGACGAGTTATCCCTTAAGGCTCAGGCAGTGCCTTGGCCATCCTGCTTTCCGAGCACCAACCTCTTGAAAAAAGGCTCGAAACCGAACAGTGCAAAACACGCTATGCCGGCGAAGTGATTAAACACACCCACGATGATCGCGATAGTAAACACAATGATGGCGTAAAGGATCTCTACCTTGATCCGCCGCGCCTCGGGGAGGGTCTCGGGGTCATAGAGCCCGTGGCTGGGATCAAGCGCGTACCGGTGCGTAAAGTAGTTGAACACCGCGCAAGTCCAGTTGTTGAAGCAGTAGATGACGAATGGAAGCGTGATCGGAGCCAGCCAAAATCGATCGTAGTTTTTTGCTATGAAAGCCGTGCTGAAGGGCAGGAATATGATCCCCGCCAGCCAAAGGAAATTCAATGTCACCAGCCGGGCATCGTAATTATTGAGCACTCCAAATAGTTTGAAGTGTCGGCGCCAGTTCATCGAGATCAGTGCAAAGCTGATGAGGACGGAAATGATCTCCGGCAGCAAGTGCAAAAACTGTCCATACGCCTGGCCCGTGGTCGTCTCGGCCTTAAACACCGGCGCGTGCACCTCGATCACCAGCAGCGTGATCGCTATCGCGAAAACTGCGTCACTAAAGAACGCTATCCGTTCGATCTGAAAAACGGTTTTGGCTGACATTTTGTCCGAGCATTGTAGAGGTATTGGGGCTCGGTTGGCAACTAGACAAAGCCGTGACGCGAAACATAAACTGGTTGTTTGCGATGCGCTCGGCGACGGCACTTTACCGGGCCATTTAATGATCTATGGCAATCTCAGCGAACGATATCAGGAAAGGAATGGTGATAGTCCACGAGGGCGCACCGGTCAGAGTAATGGAGTTTCATCACCACACGCCGGGTAACCTGCGGGCGATGGTTCAGGCGCGTCTTCGCAACCTGTTGACAGGAAACTCATTTGAATACAGGTTCCGCTCCAACGACACACTTGAAAAGGTGACGCTCGAGCAGCACAAGATGGACTACCTCTACTCCGACGGCTCACATCACCATTTCATGAACAACGAGAACTACGAGCAGGTAGCATTGACCGAGGAGGAGCTGGGCGACGCAGCCCAGTGGCTGATGCCGGGGCTCACCCTCGAGGTCGAGTTCTATAACGGCGGCGCTATCGGCGTTGCGTTGCCGGGTTCGATGGAACTGACCGTGGTCGAAACCGAACCCCCGCTAAAAGGCGCGACCGCCTCAAACTCGAACAAACCTGCCAAACTCGAAAATGGCGTAACACTCCAGGTACCGCCTTTCATCGTCGAAGGTGAAAAGATCCGCGTAAATCCGACTGAAGCACGGTATATGGAACGCGTAAAATGACGTAAAGTGAAAGAGACTCTTTCACTTTACACATTTCGCGTTCGCAACCCATGTATTTTCTTTACGGACTGCTCTACACCCTCGGATTTGTGATCCTGCTTCCGAAGTTTCTCTTAGACTCCATCACGAAAGGAAAATACGCAGGTGGATTTCGGCAGAGGTTCGGGTTTCTACCGGAGTTCGATCGGAAAGGAAAAAAAGTAGTGTGGCTGCATTGTGTCTCGGTCGGTGAGACGAATGCCGCAAAGCCGCTCGCCAAACGGATAAAACAACAATACCCTCACCTCTTGCTGGTCGTGTCAACTACCACCAAAACCGGGCAACAGGTCGCTCGGGACTCGCTCAAGGATATCGCGGATCTCATCGTCTACTTCCCCTTTGACTGGCGGTCGACTGTCAGGCGTTCGCTGAGGCGGATCAAGCCGTCGATCGTTCTGCTGATGGAAACCGAGATCTGGTTCAACTTTTTGCGCGAGGCGTACAAGAGCAACTCTCGGGTGTGTATCATCAACGGCCGCCTCTCGGAGAAATCGTTTAGCCGTTACGGCAAGATCAAAAAGTTTATGAAGCGTGTTCTCGGCTACCTCGAGATCGCGCTGATGCAGGACAAGGCCGATGCGACGCGGTTGATGTCGCTCGGCATACGCGGCAGCAAGGTGCGAGTTACGGGCAACCTCAAATTCGATCAGGAGCCGGTAGTCGAGCTGAAAGATCGAGTCACGACCGAGCTGCGTCACCGGTTTGGCGTCAGTTCGGCCGCTTCGCTCATCATCGCCGCCAGCACACACTCACCCGAGGAAGCGTGGGTGCTCGAGGCGTTCAAGCTCGTTCGCTCGACACCCGCGGGCTCTGAGGCTCGGCTGATGATCGCACCGCGTCATCCCGAACGCTTTGATCAGGTAGCCGATACGATCAAGAGGTCCGGCTACTCGATGGTCCGTCGCTCGGGTAAGCCTTCGGAACTAGACAAACGGGCGGACATCATCCTCCTCGATACCATAGGCGAACTTCATGCCGCGTATCCTCTCGCTGAGATCGTATTTGTTGGCGGCAGCCTCATCCCTCACGGAGGTCAAAGCGTCCTCGAACCCGCCGCCGCCGGCCGCCCGGTCATAACCGGCCCTTACACCGCAAATTTCAAAGCGGCCGTTGAGCAGTTTCGCCAGCGCGGCGCACTCCGCCAGATCACGACTGTCACACCCGAAGATGCGGCGCAAAAACTCGCAGCCGAATTCACCGACTTGCTAAGTAACGCCGACACCCGCAAACATCTTTCTGAACAAGCTGCTGCAGTAGTAGTCGACAACCGAGGAGCTGTGGACAAAACCATGGAATTCCTCGCTCCCGTCTTTGCGCAACTCGAAAAACGATAGCCGCGGCCTGCATCTCGCCGCCCACTATTTTATCCGCACCACCACACTGTCGTTGTCGTTGTTGCTCTTGGGGTCATATGCCGTCGTCGTCGCGGTGGCAGTATTGGTGATCTTATCGCCTTTCGCTCCGGACAGTCGTAAGGTTACGCTCAAAACCACCCGACCACCCGATGACATTGAGGGCAGCGCGAGTTCCACCTTACCGAACGGCGAGGCCGTCCCCGGAGTAGACAGTGTTCCGACGCCCACCGTTGAACTCACGATATGCGCCTCCATAAACCTTGTGTTGGTCGGCAATCGGTCCGAAAGATTTACGGCCGTGGCGGTGTCCGGTCCGTTGTTAGTCAACGTGATCGTGTAGGTAACATCGGTGCCGCTCGATATGCCTGCGTTAGCGGCATCAGACGTCATTGCGACACTCACATCAGCTATAGCCGCATTCGGTGGAGGATTATTAGCGACAGTGTACGTGACAGTACGCGTCCTCGTGTTTCCAACCACATCGACGCCGGTCACGGTAAACGTCTTTGTGCCGGCGGTCGATGTGTCGAGTGGCGAATCGTTAGCCACCGTGCCGGTGCAAGAGGCGATGCCCGAACCCGCGTCCACGCAGGTGAAACTGGCATTCACCACCTGGTCCTTCGAGAACACGGCGCCATCGATCGGCGTTGTGATCATCACCGTTGGCGGGCTGAGATCGATCTTTGTCACTAACGGGCCGGCGCTCGAGCAGTTTCCGGCACGGTCGCAGACGGTGCGGCTATCTGTCCCCGCAATGCTTGACTCGCTCAACGACGGTACCGATGTGATCAATGAGAACGAAAGATCCCCCGAGTTGGGCACGCCCGAAAGAGGATCTGCCCCTGTGCACGCGAAACTCAGGTTCGTGTTATGCCATAGACCGTCGGGCTGCTGACATGAGAGTACAGGTGGCGTCTTGTCGATGCGTATACCGCCGACAGTATTGCTCGACGAATTCCCAGCCTGATCCGCACACGTACCTGTGGCGGATTGGCTGGCCCCCTCGGTCGATACGGTTCTGCTGTCGGAGCCATTAAGCACACCAGAACCTGCGTCGCCACAGCTCCAACTGACCGTCACATCCGAACTGTTCCACCCCTGCGCATTAGGCGCCGGAGTGCGACTGACGAGAGCGATCGTCGGCGCTGTAGCGTCGCGTTTGATCGTTACCGTCTGCGACGCAGTGCCGCCGCCGCTCTTTGCTGAGCATGTATACGACACTGCGTTCGTATCACTGGTGATCGTCACAGGATCACAGCCGGTCATCAGACTAATTGGCGATCCCGCATCCGAAACGGACCACGCGATGGTGACGTTACTGGTGTACCATCCGTTCGTGCCAAGTGTGCCGGTTACCGTGGGCACGATCACGGGAGGTGTCGAGTCCGGATCGCATGCATCACCGATCCCGTCGCGGTCGCTATCCAATTGGCGGCCCCAACTCGGCTGGTGTTTGTTGCTGACAGCGTTAGTCAGTTCGACCTGGCTTGAACCATCGGCATTCATTGTCCACACGCTAAGGTTGCGTTCTGAACGCCAAACTATCTTAGTCCCATCGGGACTATAAGAAGGTTCCGTGTCTGTCAGTGGGTGATTGGTCAGGTTTGTCTGCCCCGATCCATCCGCATTCATCGAAAAGATCTCGTAATTGCCAGTTCGGTTTGACGTGAACACCACCTTGCCGCCATCGCGTCTGATCGCAGGCTGCCCATCATTTCCTGGATTGTTGGTCAGGTTCGCCGGATTACTACCATCCGCATTCATGACAAAGATCTCTCCGTTTCCGGTTCGCTCGGAAGTGAAGAAGATCTTTGTGCCGTCAGCCGAAAAGACCGGCTGGAAATCATTGGCTGGACTGTTCGTCAGACGGGTTACCCCGCTGCCGTCCGGGTTCATTCTGTAGATATCGAGTCCGCTCCCGTCGCGATCGCTGGCAAAGACGATACTTGACCCGTCAGGACTGTAGGACGCGTTATAGTCATTAGCCGGGTTATTTGTGAGGCGTGTTTGGCTCGACCCGTCCGGGTTCATCGAGTAGATCTCATAGTTGCCGTCACGCCGGGAGACAAATGTGATCTTCGTACCGTCGGGGCTGAACTGCGGACCGACATCCTCAGCGGGATCGGTCGTGATCCGCTGAGGATTTGTTCCGTTGGGGTTCATGACCCAGATGTCGCGTGCTCCTTCAGGACCCGCGACAAAGGCGATCTTCACCTGATTCGGAGTTGCCGGACAATTGTCTGACGGGTTTCCGACGCCGTCGCCGTCATCATCAAGATCGTCATTCAGAATAAGTCCGGATGCCTGGGCTGGCGTTCCGACAAGGTAGCCATTGCCGTTGTCGACCTGTATCTGTACTTCCTCATTCGGTTCGGTGAACTGATCAGGTGTTGGATCGACCACAAGTGTCGCAGTAGAACTGCCGGGCGCAAACGTTATGACGCCCCTTGTGGGAGCAGCCACCCCACCGATCACAGTGTAATCAGATGAGGTTGCACTTCCGCTTATCGCGTAGTTGACCACCAATGGCTGGGCAACGCTGCCGTTTCGCGTGAATGTAAAGACCAGGTTCGCAGGCCCGTCCTCAGGAATACTCCCAGGTGCCACAGCGATGGTGACTACTGTGTCGTCATTTAGGATCGTACCGGTCGCCGCCACCTGTGCGGATATCCCGTAGCCTGCAGCCGGCACGATCACTATCTGAACGGTCTCATCCAGTTCCGGTACGAGGTCCGTGACCGGATCCGCCAGCAGTGTCGCGGTCGTTGCACCTGCAGGGATCGTGATGGTCCCGAGACGTGTCACCGTGTTGAACGTAAAGATCGTGCCGCCGCCGACCGTCAAGGTTACATCCGACGGGTAAGAAGCTGTACCCATAGCTTGGAAATTTACCGTGAGTGGCGTGACTGCCGCTGCGCTTCGCGTGAAGACATACGTAAGTGCCGCGGGCGAATCTTCAACCACCGCCGAGGGTACTACCTGGATCGTAACCACTGGAGTGGGACTCGGCGTGGGCGTGGCGTCAAGGATGTTGATCGGCTTAATTCTGACATTGCCTATAACTGCATTGGTGGGATCGAACAGGTCGAGCGTGAATATCTCAACAGGCTCGACTATAAGGTCCGCACAGATATTGACAATAGCTGTCTGAATCGTCTGGCCGGGGGCGAAAATGACCCTGGCCGGCGAGAACGCGTAATCCGCTCCTGAGCCACAAGCAGGACCGCCGAGAGCAGTGCCATTGACGTTCTGGACCAAAACCGATGACGTGCCACTAGTGTCGCCGGTTCGGGTTATCTGAATGGTCAAAGCCGGATCCGCTTCGCTCGCGCTCACGTTACCGCCGGTAAACTCGATGACCGGCGGCGGAGGTGTCGGCGTGGGTGTAGGGGTTGGGGTTGGCGTCGGCGTCGGTGTAGGTGTAGGTGTAGGAGCCGGTGCTGGCGCTCCAAATAGGTAGGTCTCTCCTGTAACGCCACTCGACGTCTGACCGCCGAACATTATGAAGAATGCATGGACCGGATCAAAGACCATTTCCGACGTTCGCGGCGACGGTGCGCCCACAGGTGTGTACTGCGTCCAGTTTGCGCCATTCCAAAACCACATGTCATTCAGATTCTGACCGCCGAACATGAACACGTTGCCGCTGCCGGAATCGAATGCCATCGACGCACCCTCTCGAGCACTCGGAGCAGTCGTCGATGACACCTGCGACCATCCGCCCGAACCAAGCTCCCACGTCTCGTTCGTAGACCGGTAGCTGCCGTTTCCGTCATAACCGTGGCCGCCAAAGACGACGATTCGATTACGCCGCGTATCCGTGGCCATCGAGTGCTGTACGTTATTCCATGGGCCGGTAATATTTGGTATGCCGACCCAATCCGTGCCGCTCCATCCGTACGCGGTATTGTTAGTGGCCCAAACCCAGTACGGCTGGCCACCGAACAGTACAAGCTGCTGCCTGACCGGGTCGAATGTCATTTGGGCGCCGAACATGCCGACATACAAGATCGTCGTCGCCGACTTTTGGGTCCAGCTACGCGTTGCCGAATCCCATTCCCACGTATCGCCGGTGATGTTGACATTGTTACAGCCGCCACATCGGCCGCCGTATATCATTGCTTTCTTTCGGACCGGGTCATAACCCATCGCGAAATCGGCACGTGGCATTGGCTGATCTCCCGCAGCAGGTGTGACGTTTGCCCATGTGTTCGTCGCGGGGTCATATTCCCAAATGTCATTGAAGAGCTGACCCGACGAACCACTGCCGCCAAACATCAACACGCGATTCCGATAGCTGTCCCAGACCATCTCATGCCCTGAACGAGCGGCAGGCACGGAGCCGCCGGGGTTCGCGTTATACCAAGCGCGCGGCTGCGCATCGCACGCATCGCCGGCGCCGTCTCCATCCGCATCGGCCTGCGATGGATTGGCAACAGACGGACAGTTGTCGATCTCATCCCCGAACCCATCACCGTCAGCATCGATGATGACAGGCAGCCGGGCGGGCGTCAGGATCGCTGCCTGCCTATTACCCGTGCGCTGGTTATCGTGAAACCGGACCGGCCACGGCGAGTTGACATCATAGTTGACCGCGGCTGCCGGGAGAGCTGTTATCGATGTTCCCGAGGCATAGAGCACACCGGCCCGAAGCACTAATTCCCATGCGCCCGGTACGTCCGTTATCTTCTTTCGTATGGCACCGGTGCTCCGGTCGAGACTGTATACCGTCCCATTCGAAAAGGATCCCGTTCCGGCGTAGACCGCGCCGTCATCAGCTACCAATAGATCGTTCGGCAATCCCTGAACCGTCGTTCGCCACACGAGGGCACCGGTATTAGGATCGTACGCCTCGATCGCGCCCGAATCCGTGGCATTAACGGGTGCCGCCTGTGTGCCGACGAAGATCAATCCGTTTCCGCCGATCACCGGCGGGGTAACGGCCTTAGCATCGATATTCCAGGCAATTGTTCCGTTCGCCAAAACGCGCGCGAGACGCCCCGGAGTGATCGGGTCAGGATTGAGGTGTGGTGGCCCCGTGGTTACTACCACGCTGCCGTCCGCGGCCACCGCCGCAGGCTGCATCACCGAGTTCGCAATGTTAACGCTCCACTGTACGCCGGCGGCCGCATCCGAACGTGAGACAAAGCCGTTCTGGCCAGAAATATAGACAGAACTCGGGTCCGCGATACTGACCATGCTGCCATACGAATTGTTGGTGGAATATGAGTTTAACCGCTGCCCTGTGAAGATATTTTCCCACTCAACCGACCCATTAGCCGCAATATAAGCTCGGTCGTTCACGTGGTCGAGGGCGAGCGGGTAATGCGGAATATTGCAGCAACCGTACAGCAGGATCGTCTTCACGAAGCTGCCGTCCTGCCTATAAATACTGTGATTCTCGTAGCCACCGATAACCCAGTCCTGATCGCCCGTCGAAAGGCGGATCGAGGTCCGGGTGTCAGGGCTAGCGTATGAAGAGATGGTCGACCCGGTCGCCGGATCAAGCTTGACGGCCGGGATCGTGTTATTTTGGACGTCCCCGCCGGCAGCCAGCAGTGTACCGTCGCCAAAGAAATTGAGGGCGTATTTGCCGTTGGTGACCTGCCATAATCGCGCATTTTGCGCAGATACCGACGAGAAGACATCAAGTCGCGAGTAATCGATCCCCACCTGATTCCCTACCGGCGGACCCGAAAAGCTTATCGACACTAACAACTGACCGTCCATCAGCAGCTCCGCGTCAACCGGAAACTGGAACTCGCGAACGATCAGGCCCGTGCTTCCAAGCTCGAAGGCGTCGATCGGTTGCGGAACACCGTCAAACGAAAGGGCGCTAACCTGATTACCAGCAAACTCCGCATCGATGTCCCACAACGAAATGGTCAACATCCCTTCACGACCGGTATCCAGCCCGGTATGGAGAAACGTAACGGTCGTCTCCGCGATCTGTATAGATCGAAACGGCTCGGGTTCATTACTTTGAGCCGCCACCCACTCGGCGTTGGTCGTAACCACGGCTCCTGCCGGGTAGTCCCGTTCACCCAACAGGCTCGAAGTGGCCGCGTCTGCAGTCACTGACATGCCGACGAACAATAACGTTGTAATGGCGATCAATACTCGAAATGTCATCATCTCTTCTGTTTTTTTCTCAAGGCGTACTCTTGCCGGCCTACCTTGTACCGAAGACACTCAATGCCCACCTGGCCTGCCAGATGGGTTAATTGTTCGTAATGGACCCTTGAAAGCGCGTCTACGTCTATATGTATAAACGCGACAAAAGCTTTCATTAGGGCTCATCTGCAAGTCGGATGATGCAGATCATCGGGATAATGCGATCCGCAGATCACAGCTCCGATAGAGTAAAAAAGAGTTAGCCATAATCCCACAACATGGCTAACATGTACAGACACATGCTTTGATCTGCACAAACATGGAGGGTAAGAGTTTCCGTCCAAGGGAGACGATGAAATAGTGTGATGTGAGTCCGCTCTCGACCCTAAGGTTTCGGGGTGCAGGACGTGATCAAGTCGTCAGACTAACCGTGATTCTGGCGTATTCTCGCGCATAAGTCCCCGTCCTAATTTGACCGTACCAACCGCATTTCAAACTCGTGACGCGCTTTCTGGGCCTCGGCGGCCTGTGAAGCGGTTATCGGTTTTAGATCGATCGTGACGCTGTAGATCGTGCCCGTGAACTTGAACGGGATCGTATAGTTTGCTGATACCGAAGTTCCTTCATCCAGACCCACGTCGGTGCCTTCGTCGGCCGAAAAGATATTGGCTTCAGTATTTTCAATACGGCCAGCGGCAACCTCCTTTCCATTGAGCATTATCTTGCCCATACCACCTTTGCCACGTCCTCCACCGTCGTAGACGAACTCAAAACGAATGGTCGCCTTGCCCGGGGGCAAGATCTCAGACGAGGTGATCGTGTACTCATTCAGCCCCAGATAGTTGTATGTATATGTGGGCTTGCCGTCCTTTACGTACAGACTCCACCCGCCGAATCGTCCTGCCTGGGCCACAATTGCCCCGTTGGCGGTCCGGCCTCCTGCGGTCTCTACATCCGCCGTTATCGTGTGTGACTGGTTTTTAACGTTTATAAAGACGTTTTCGGACATTCCGTGCATACCCTGGTAAACCGTGAGGCTCTGACGACCGTTCATCAGATCTGGCCGGCCTGCGATCTGGGCGATCATGCGCTCGGCTCCGCGATCGTCTATCGGCAGTACGCGGTACTTCTCTGCTTCCACAAGGAAAGCAGCCTGCAGGTCTTTCAGCTTCGCCGGGTCCTGGGCCGCGAGGTTGTTCGCCAGGCTGAAGTCCTTTCGAGTGTCATACAACTCCCAGATATCGTCTTTGAGAGCCCTGCGGGGATCAGCCTCCCACGGCGCTCGATGGATGGTGCCGGCGAACCAGCCATCCTGATAGATCGCGCGGTTGCCAAATATCTCGAAGTATTGTGTCTTGTGACGATCTGGTGCCTTTGCGTTGTCAAAGCTGTACATCATGCTTACGCCGTCCATCGGGGTTTGAACGGTGCCATTGACGCTCCTTGGTTCGGGTAGTCCGGCGGCTTCGAGGATCGTCGGCGCAACGTCGATAACGTGATGCCACTGTGAACGGACCTCGTTCTTAGCCTTGATACCCTTGGGCCAGTGAACGATCATGCCTGTTCTCGTGCCGCCATAATTCGACGCCACCTGCTTTGTCCAACTGAACGGCGTATCTCCGGCCACGGCCCAACCGGCCGCCATGTGCGGGTAGGTCTCAGGACCGCCGAGCTTGTCGATCTTTTTTAAGATATCCTCGGTCTTTTCCGCTACGCCGTTAAAGTAGGTCATCTCGTTATAGAGGCCGTTCGTACCGCCCTCGGCACTTGTTCCGTTGTCACCGAGAATGTAAAAGACAAGGGTGTTATCCAGCTGTCCGGTCCTGGCGATGGCGTCGATCAGGCGACCGACCTCATTGTCGATGTGTTCGCCGAAGGCCGCGTAGACCTCCATCTGTCGAGCGAAAAGTCTCTTTTCATCCGATGTGAGCTTGTCCCAATCTTTGATGAATGCAGGTTTCGGCGCGAGCTTTGTGCCGACGGGGACGATGCCCATCTTGATCTGCCGGGCCAGCGTTTCCTCGCGCATCTTGTCCCAGCCGCCATCGAACTTGCCTTTGTATTTATCGATCCACTCCTTTGGCACATGGTGCGGAGCGTGCGTTGCGCCGGGAGCGTAATACATATAGAACGGCTTATCCGGCGTCAGCGATTTCTCAGCCTGCATCCACTCGATAGACTTGTTCGTCATGTCAGTGGAGAAGTGGTAATTGGGATCGTGCGGGATCTCTACGGGCGTCATACCATCATAAAGGAACGGCGCCCACTGATTCGTCTCTCCGCCCATGAAGCCGTAAAACTTATCAAAGCCCGAACGCGTGGGCCAGCGGTCGGTCGGACCCGAAGGGCTCACTTCCCATGCCGCAGTCTCATGGTTCTTGCCAAACTGCGCAGTACTGTATCCGTTCAGCCGAACCATCTCGGCAAGGTAGGCAACGCTGTCGGGTCGACTGCCTGTATTCCCGGGAAACGCCGTTGCGGTCTCGGCGATCGACCCGAAATTAGCGACGTGATGGTTTCGCCCCGACATAAGTGCCGCCCGCGTGGGCGAACACAGTGCGGTCGTGTGAAACTGGTTGTATCGCAGGCCGTCGGCTGCCAATCGTGTTGCGTTCGGCATGTGAACGGGACCTCCGAACGCATCCGACATCCCAAATCCCATGTCGTCGATCAATACGATCAGTACATTGGGAGCTCCATCGGGCGCCTTTACCTGGAAACGGGCGGGCGTCTGTGCGTCGCGGACATCTTGCGTGGATGTTCTCGCAAGCACCGGCTGTGGGATCGGCAAGATCGTCCTGTCGGTCGGATATACAACTCTTGCCGGTTTCGGAGTTGGCATCTGCCCTGCGACGCGGATCCCGGTCAGCGGAGTGGCACACAACGTTAATACGAGCCACTGGGTAACGAAAACCCTCGATCTCTTCATGAAATTTTCTCCTGGTAAAAACTACTTTCCGCCGTACCAAATCTCACCGCGGCGATAAAATGCGAATCCTCGACGAATAACGGTTATTGATGAATTCCAAAATCGAACAGCATCACTCCTGACTCAAGGCCGGAGCGGCTGTCTTTAGGAAGGAGCGGGCGCTAAGCAGACACCACGCACCCAGCGCAAGATGTAGAAGGATCGCCGGCCACAGAAGGGGACCGACCAATCCGACCCGGATCCCCACATGAACAAGCACCGCGACAGCGAGAACGTTGTAGTAAAGCATAGCCATTACAACTCCGTTAGAAGCTCCCTCGGGACCCCTGCTTCTCGCGTTCCAGCAAGCGATGCCAAGAGCCGCGAGGGCCGCGCCTGCCATCCTACCGGCAACCAGGCCCACGGGAGTGTCTATAGGGACGCCGAGCAAGCCGGACGCTGTAAGGGAAGGCAAAATAAGCAGCGAGGCTCCCATCGCAACTTCGATAACTGCAGAAATGATGAGTAGAAATCTCATGATTAATTGGCCTCCTTTACAGTTCGAAATCCAACGTGATTGGTGCCGGTATCAGGCTCCCCCTTTCCACGCCCCCCGGGCTCGTAACGCGAACAGTATTGATCGGTACAAAGGAATGAGCCGCCCTTTTGAACGCGCTTGGCCACGTTCGGTTCGGACGGATCATGGCTGTCCGGCGGCCCCTGCGGGTTGTCGGCCATACCGAGTTTGGCGGCCGCAGCGTAGTAGTCTTCGCGGTACCAGTCCTGGCACCATTCCCAAACGTTGCCGGCTGTGTCCAACAAACCAAACGCGTTGGCTGGAAAGCTGCCGACCGGCGCCGTAGAGCGGTAGCCGTCGTCGGCGGTATTCTTGTCGGGAAAGTGGCCCTGAAAAGTGTTGGCCATGAATTTGCCGTCTGGCTGAAATTCATCGCCCCAAACATATTTAGTTCGATCCAGGCCACCTCGCGCCGCCCATTCGAACTCAGCCTCAGTCGGGAGCCTCTTACCGGCCCATTTGGCGTAAGCCAGTGCGTCGTCGTAGGCAATGTGCACGACGGGATGCATCTCGCGGCCTTTAATTGTTGACCCTGGACCTTCGGGATGACGCCAGTTCGCTCCCTTGACGAAGCTCCACCACTGAAGATGGTCGTCGAGCTCAACTGCCTGCCTCGGCGGTGAAAAGACCACTGAGCCGGCCACAAGGTTCTCGCGCAGAGCGGTTGGGAAATCCTCGGCACGAGGAGCCTTCTCGGCGACCGTAAGGTAGCCCGTCGCCCTCACGAACCTCTCGAACGCGGCATTCGTTACCTCGGTCTTGTCCATCCAAAAGCCATTTAATCGCACGCGGTGGATCGGCCTCGCATCACCGAACATGGGCTCGTTCGAACCCATAGAAAACTCGCCCGCAGGTATCCACACCATTCCGTCCGGGGCCGGCCCCGGAGCAGGTTCGGCCGAGATCGTCGGCGGTGCACCGTCAGGTCCGCCCGGCGACATCGCATGGGTCCGCATCTTTGCGGAGCTCGGCTCGCACGTCTGTTCGGAGTTGGAATTTGCCGCAGTTGGTATTTTGGCGACGCCTTCCGGCGCCTTCGCGCAGGCAGCAGCGAAAACGAAGAGGAATACTGTGGCCAAAAAGGAATTGATCCTAATGGTCCGGCTCAATATAGGACGGTGCAAAAAATTCACCCGATTGGCGAACCTTAGAACATCAGACGACATTGCTATCCTGTCAAAACTAACAGGCGAATAGCCGGTCACCGGGGGATAGTCGACTTAGAACTTCCCTAATTACCGCGAACTCAAGGTGAACTATTAGGGCGAGCGCCGGGAACTTAGAGTGACGCACGTCGTGTTACTCAGGTCCTGACGCGCGGGTGAACGCAGCATTGCACTTGAACGCTACCCTGGGCGAGACTCTTAACAGCCCATGTTATCGATAATTTTCTACGGACTCGCGGCTCTGCTCATTTGGTTTAGCTTCAAGTCATTTGCCGGTGGCATGAGATACTTGCGGTTCTTCAAAGATGAACTGGCGAAACCGCACTCGGATTTCGCTCCATTTGTCACCATCGTCGCTCCATGCCGAGGCGTTGATGAGGGGCTGGACAAGAACATCGCGAGTGTTTTTGAGCAAGACTACCCGGAGTACGAGATCATTTTTGGGATCGACTCAAGCGACGACCCGGCTGTGCCGGTCATTAAGAACGCCATTGCGCGATATGGGCTCCCAAATCGCATGGCCAAGCTCGTGATCGGATCAAAAGCCACCGCTTCAGCTCGAAAGGTAGAGAAGATGCGCGAGGCGGTGCTTCATGCGAACGACCGCTCGCGAGTTTTTGTTTTTGTCGATTCAGATGTGAGGCCCTCAAAGCATTGGCTGCGAGACCTCGTCGCCCCTTTAGCTGACGAGAAGATAGCGGTGGCGACGGGCTATCGATGGTATTTAGCGGATGTTCCGTCGTTCGCGACCGAAATGCGGTCCGTGTGGAACGCATCGATCGCGTCGGCACTTGGTGCGAACACGCGGTCAAACTTTGCGTGGGGCGGCTCGATGGCGGTCAGACGCGACACGTTTGAGCGGCTGGATATCCGCGAAAAATGGCGAGGGATACTCTCGGACGACTTTGCAATAACGCACGCGGCCCGCGAGGCCGGGATGGGTGTCGCATTCGTACCCGCTGCTCTCACGGCCTCGCTCGGGGGCTGCAGCATGAGTGAATTTCTCGAATTTACTACTCGCCAGATGAAGATAACCCGCGTCTACATGCCGCAGCTCTGGGTGGTGTCGTTCATAGGCTCGGCCCTTTTCAACCTGGTGATGATCTGGTCGGCATGGATCGTCTTGACCCACCCCGGAGTGTCGGCTATACGTCTAGCCGCGGCTGCCACGCTTACACTCGTTACATTCTTTAGCGTCGGAAAAGCCTGGCTTCGGCTCAGGGCCGTGCGGCTCGTACTCACCCGCTATGAGGCCCAGCTTGGGCGGCAATTCTGGACCCAGACTACCCTTTGGGCGCTCACGCCCTTGGTTTTTCTTTACAACTCGATGGCCGCACTGTTTTCTCGTCAGATCACCTGGCGGGGCACGACATACAAATTGAAATCGCCTACCGAAACTGTCATCATGGGCGGTTGAGGACTCGCTTAGAATGGTGCAAAGCATCTTTGACGATGAAGAAACCAGTGGGCCGGCGAGGCCCGCCCCGGCACAGCCGGCCCCTCAGATCGATGACGACGATCCGTTCGGCTTCGGAGATGTCGCGCTTACGCCGGCTGCTCCTTCGGCGGAGGCCGTCCGGCCGATCGAGCGTTTCGTAGCTCCGCCCACTCCTGAGGCTATGTTTGGAGTACCTCCCGTAGAATCGAGACCCGAGCTTCCTCCTCCCGATCCGATCTTTGGACCGCCACCAGCCGAGCCGATATTTGGGGCTCCCGCCACGCAACTCGACGGTCAGCAGCGACTCGAGGTCGTACACCCCGAGCGAAACGTCTATGACGACGACTGGTACCGTAGCGATCTTGACGGTGAGAACATCCGGCGCAGCGGGCTGGCTTGGTCCGCCGGAGTGATCTTTTTCGGCTCCGTCGCGTTTATGCTGTTCGTGGGCTGGGGGGCCGACCTTCTTTTTGGCAGCTCGCCCTGGGGGCTGGTTTTGGGCATCGTCCTTGGCTCGGTGATCGGCTTTATACAATTCTTCAGGATCTCTTCGCAGATCTATCAGGATCAGAAAGATATCCCCAAAGTCAGCCCTTTGATGTCCGCAAAGCCCGATGACGATCAAACAGATCGCTGGGACTAGCCGTTCAACGGATCTATCCGTCATTGCACGTCGTCAGTATTGCACGCAGGCGGGCGGTTGCCCGCCTCTTAACGGGATTTGCATGGTCATTGCCGTCTACACTGTACGCCGTATTCTATCTGCCGTGCGCGGTTGAACCATTCCGGGCTTCCCTGTAAAATATAAAGTTTGTTAAATGCCTGATTCTGATGATAAAGGCGTACCGGCGATATCTAATCGCAGTATTTTGACAATCATGGCGGTACTCGTCGCGGCTGGGACCGTCGTCGGCCTGATCGGCTGGGGACGGGCTGCGGGACTGGGCGTGCTCTTTGGCGGGGCTCTTGGGTTCGTCAATTATTTTTGGCTGGATCGGTCGACGAAGGCGATCTTTCGCGGCGACGTAGTTATTGCGGGCAGTTTTTTGGCATTGAAGTACATGGGCCGGTACTTCGTCATGGGAGCGATCCTCCTGACGATCTATTGGACGGGGCTCATGCCTGTAGAGGCCGTCATGGCCGGGCTAGGCTCATTTGCAGTGGCAGTCGTGATACAGGGCCTGACCAGTATTTTTATCAGACAGAGTTCTTAACATGCTCTTATTTGCGGAAAGCGAGACACATCACGTACCTCTCATCGTCGAGTTTGTAAACCACTATCTCGGCGAGCCGGCGTACAGGTTTGAGATGGCCTACACGCGGCCGATCTGGCAGAAATTCTTTGCCTACTTTGGCACGACGCCGGAAAAGGTGTTTGGCGCGGAGTATAGTCCTGAGAACGCGATCCCGTGGTACACGATCATGTTCATCATCGCGTGCCTTATCACTGTTTTCGTTGTCTGGCTGCTCAAGGGCAAGGTGTCTGAGGATGATCCGGGACATGGCCAGTTGACGCTCGAGGCCGGGTATCTTGCCATCCGCGACATGATCGGCAGCATCATCGGCGAGCACGGAGCACGCCACTTCCCGGTCGTGGCGACATTCGCGATCCTGATCCTTGTCTCAAATCTGATGGGGCAGTTTCCGCTATTTATGTCGCCGACGGCGTCGGTAAATGTGACCTTTGCTCTGGGCGTGTCATCGTTCGTTTATTACAACTACGTCGGTATTTCGGAAAACGGCTTATTTGGACATATCCGCCACTTTGCGGGCCCTAAACTGCCCTTCGCAATGGCGTTGATCATAACGCCGTTGATCTTTGTGATCGAACTGATCAGTAACTCGATCAGGCCGTTCACGCTCGGCGTTCGGCTTTTTGCGAATATGTTCTCGGACGAGCAGGTGTTCGTCCAGATCACAAATCTCGCGCCGCCGTTTACGCAGTTTGGCGTTCCGCTCATCCTGACGCTGTTAGGAGTCTTTGTCGCGTTCGTCCAGGCGTTCGTCTTTACGCTGCTCTCGATGATCTATATCGGAGAGGTCAGCCATGCGCCACACGATCACGATGAGGAACACGAAGCTCACGGCGAGGGCGCCGTGGCACATGCTTGATATTTGAAGACAGACGAAGCCTGGGAATCTGCTGTTTTATAGCAACTATGCCCGCACGGCAGGAGCTCGTGACTCTTGGGGAGTATAAATCACGATGCATACCGGAAGTGAGGCGAAATCATACAGCCAAAGCAGATACCAGCTACAGTTCGTCTTCTTACTAAAAAAGAAGGAGATAAAACATGAATAGGATCAAACACATATTTTTTGCGACCTTAGCGATCGCTCTGACCGCTATTGCCACTATGGCACAGGCAGGTGCGGGTGGATACAACGAGTCGTATGTCGCGGGTAACAAGGCACTCGGTGCCGGTATCGGTTTCGGCCTGGCTGCCGGACTCGCTGGCATCGGTCAGGGCCTCGTCGGCTCACGTGCCGCCGAAGGCGCCGCGCGTAACCCCGGTGCGGCAGGCACTGTGCAGACGATGATGATCATCGCCTTGGCACTTATCGAATCCCTGGTGCTTTTCGCATTGCTTATCGTCTTCGTCGTACTCCGGTAGTACGTTATTTCAGATGGGTCGCGGGCGAGGGCTCTTACGCCTCGCCCGCGTTTTTGTTTATTGAAAGCTCTCCCTCGTAGACGTATCCTTTATTTGCAACCTAGGCGGCTGGGAGACGTTCTAATTACAGAATGAGCGACCTTATTGGAAAACTGGTAGCCGATAAATATCGTGTGGAGAGGCTGTTCCGCGAGGAGGAGTCTGGCGATCTTTTCGTGGGACGTCATGAGATCCTGGATAAGCCCGTAACGCTCCAGATCCTGCCCCAGGCCCTGTCGATCGATCAGCGTTGGGCCAAGCGGTTTATCGATGCGGCTCGTCAGGCATCCGCGGTGGTTCACCCGAATGTGCTCGAGTTAAGCGATTTCGGCTCAGACAGTCGAGGCGTGACGTATGCTGTTTTCGAACCAACTGGCGAATTCACATTGGATCTTGAACTTAGCGGAGAGCCGCTGAGCCAGTCCAGTGCGCTGGCGATCGGCCGACAGATCGCCGATGCCGTGGCCGCTGCCCACGAAAAGAAGGTTCTCCACTGTCATTTGGAACCTAAACGTGTATTTCTCGAGGGTGACAAGGCGGATCCTCAAAGGGTAAAGGTTTACGGCTTTGGCACCGATCGCATGACCGTCGCGCGCGATGCGGATCCGCGACATCTCGCTCCCGAGCAGCTCAACGCATTCCCAGCGGCGGATGAGCGATCAGACGTCTACTCTATCGGTCTGATCATCTACGAAATGCTCACCGGAGTAGTGCCATTCGACGGCAAGACGGCAGGGGAAGTTCTCGATAAGATCAACGCCGAGCCCCCACCGCCCATGTCGGCGTTCCAACGTGACCTCCATCCGGACCTCGAACCCATCATCCTCACGGCCATGGCCGTGAACCCTGAGAAACGTTATCAGTCCGTGGCGGCACTTGCCGAGGACCTAAGAATGGTGGCCGGCGCGCCCGCGTCAGTAGCCGCCGCGGCTGGCGAAGGCAAGAAGCACAATGTGTGGCAGACAGCTTTCATCGCGCTTGTGGGCATAATTCTCCTGGCAACGGCGCTCATCTACGCGACGTACACAAGGCGGACCGATCCAACGGCACAACTCCAAGCCGACCCGGCCAGCCTACCGGTCCAGCCGATCGGGCCGGCTACGGGAGCACAGGAAGAGAGCCTTGCAAAGCTGCCGGAGATGACCGAGGCGGAGATAATGGCGGCGCAGAACACAAACACTCTATCGCTCAACCCGGCAGACACGCTGCCGGGCGGCGATGGCTATAACGCGTGGGCGAGCGGCGGCACTCCGCCGTCAGGGGCTCCGCTGACGCAGTATACTCCGCCCGGGGGACAGACTGTGACCATCAACCCGAACGGGGGCAGTCAGTTCATGCCGCCCGAAAACGGTACAGTACTGTATACAAAGGATCCATCTGGTAGATGTCTTAGGATCCCCAGTTACGAGCCTTTCCCATGCCCTCCGGACAGTGCCGTGATCAAGCCAACGCCGAAGCCTGAAGGGACGCCAAAAACTCCCGCGGGCAACGCCAACTCATCGGCTGCGAACACATCTCCTGCCTCGACTCCAAAGCCTATGGCGACGCCGCCACCGAGGACCAGTCCGGGCGCCAATCGACCCGCGAATTCCAGACCTGCGACGAACAAGCCCGACGAGACCGAGAATTAACGAGGCACCTCAACAACCTTAACGATATCCGAGATCACTGCATCGGCGGTGGCACCGTCGAGTTCCGCCTCGGCACGCAGGGCCAGCCGATGTCGAAGAACTGGAGGAGCGACGTCACGGACGTCGTCGGGGGTTGGAAAATCGCGCCCGCGGATCGCTGCGAGGGCCTTCGAACACAGCAGCAACGCTACCGACGCTCGAGGGCTGGCGCCATACAGGATATTTGGATGATTTCGGGTTCTGCGTACAAGTTCGACAACGTATCTTTGAACTCCCGTCTCCATCCGCATCGCGCGGACCTCGGCGCGGCAATGCTGAACAGCTGTCGGCGGAAGCTGTTCGATCTCGACACTTTCGAGACGGCGCGAGTTAAAGCCCGAGTCCCACCTCGCCACTATCTCCGACTCGTGTTCGGCCGTGGGGTAGTCGATGAGGATCTTCATCAAAAATCGATCAAGCTGCGCTTCCGGCAGGGGGTAAGTTCCTTCGTACTCAATAGGGTTCTCTGTAGCAAGAACGGTGAAGATCGGTGACAGCGGGTAACGCTCTCCATCTATTGTCACTTGACGTTCTTCCATAGCCTCGAGCAATGCGGCCTGGGTCTTTGGGGGTGTTCGGTTGATCTCGTCCGCCAGCAGGATGTCCGTAAACACCGGCCCCTGTCGTAGGCTGAATTCGGACGTCTGCAGATTGAAGACGTTGGTTCCGGTGATATCGGACGGCATCAGGTCGGGCGTGAATTGAATTCGAGAAAAACCGGCTCCAAGAATGTGTGCAAGCGTCTTGACGGTCAAGGTCTTAGCCGTACCCGGCACCCCCTCGACAAGCCCGTGTCCCTCCGCGAGCAGAACGACCAGTATCTGTTCGATCACATCGTCCTGACCGACGATGGTCTTGCCAAGCTCATTGACAATGTGCCGGATGACGGCAGGAGTTTGTTCCAACATCTATCTCGAGAACAGGTCAACGATCGTCTTGACCGCTAGGATCAGGACCGTCGAAAGGAAAATACGACGGAGCCAAATGTCGTTGAGTTTCGTAACGTAAAGTGCCCCGACATATGCCCCGATAAACATAGTCACCGCAAGTACCAAGCCCAGCTTGTAATCCACTAAACCTTGCCACATAAAGACTATGGTCGCAATTCCGGATGAGAAGACGTTGATCAGCTTTGTCGATGCTACTGCCTCACTATATCTCATCCCATAGATCCCAACGTAAACGGCGGTAAGTACCGTCACATACCCTCCGCTGAACAGACCGCCGTAAACGCCAAGCACAAACACGAGAACCAGGGTGAGCGGCACGGCGTAGGGTCTCTTCTCACTCTCACCGATGCCGACATTTCGCCTTAGGAGCGTGAACAGTGCGACCGCGATCATCGCTGATGACACGATCACCTTCATGCCTTCCGCACTTATCAGGCCGACCAGCAAGGCTCCGAGAGCCGAGCCGATGAGAGTGATCACGATGGAGGAAGTCAGGTCGCGGTAACTTACCTTCCGTTGGCGGATGAACGGGATACTTGCGCCGATAGACATGAAGAGCAGGCCGAACATATTTGTCGCGACGGCCACGCGCGGGTCGACCCCGAACTGAAACATGATCGGCACCGTGATGAGTGAATTGCTCCCGGTCACCACGCCGATAACACTCGTGAGGAAGAAAACGACCACCAGCACCGCCCAGGTATATGGAGTCATCGAGTTGCGGCCCCCGATCGGCGGATGCCGAGTTTTTGTTCAAACTGGCGAAGTTTGGTCACGAGTGCAGTTGTTTCATGAGAATTGGTCGGTTCGCCGCGGACCGCCTCCTCACAGGTATCAAGTACTCCGGATACCTCGAGCCTGTCGAGACCAGTGCGTTCGGCTATGGCTCTCGCGAGATCGGCCGTCGTTACGTGCAGGGTGTCGAGCCCAAGGCTACGAGACGCTTTACGACGAAAGCTCGTATATATATTCTCGATCGCGAGGTCATACGCCCTCGCTCGCTGCTGGAGTTGGGCCATCGCAGAAATGTACTCGAGTTTGGAGAGTCGGTCCTCTTCGGTAGCAGGCAGGGGCCGAGCGAAGCGACGACTCTGTGAATAGAAGACGGCTGCCATCAATACGACCAACTGCAGAAACATCCCTACGATGGGTGTGCCTGCAAAGAACTGAAGGAAACGGTTGCTCGATTCGCCGTAGCCGTGATGGTACTCGTCGAAAGCTATCGTGCCGCCACCTCTGGACACGATGGCCAAAGCGAGCTGGGCGTTATCAGCAAGTCCGATACCACCATTCGACACAATATATGGATCGGTGAGAAAAACGATCTCACCGGTGCCAAACGGGGCGGTGATCATCATCGTCCCGTTCGTCGAGCTGATCAAGGGGAGCGGAGCGGTCACACGGACGGGTGCAGTGACAGGCGGTGACGGATATCGTCGATCCTTTTCATCCACCGGGGTAGCGCTGGCCATTGGTTCGATCACTAATGTGCTCGCGAATAGTGACGGCTGCACGGTGTTTGCCGCATGAGTCATGACACTCGGCTGAATCGCTCGCGCGGCGGGCGTTTCGTCGGTCATCTCCCTTGGCTCGGCCGGGTCAACGCTGTAGATCCTTGGATTGAAGTGTTCTTCGATCCGGATCCACCAGTTGGCGGTCGTTGTCTTCAGTTGATCGAGAGGGCTTCGATCGATCAGTACGAGACGGCCTCCGTCTGCCACCCATTTGAGAACGCCTTCGATCTCAACCCCTGTCAACTCCCCCTTGAGCTGTCCGATAACAACGAACACATCAAGTCGCTCGCGCCCGTTTCGAAGGTCGACCGGGCTTTCGTGCCAGCGGCGGACCGGATAGCCACTCTCGGAGACCAATGCGTAAAGAGCAGATGTGCCTGTTGCTCCGTTGTTAAAAGTGGACCGGTCGGGTGAGACCTCGTTATCGGGCGGTTTCTCTTTCTGAACGTATGAGACGGCATTAAGGAGAACCAAAAGCAACAGGAGGATCAGAAAGGAAAACGAAAGTAGAAGCCTTTGTTTCATACGGCAGGAGACCTCACTGTGCTGAGAGTCTCCCGATAAAGGCGGCAAAACCTCTCCCATTCGGAAACATCCGCGGGCCGCGAGCCATACCAATTCCGCTCAAATACTCCAGTCAGGTCGGCAAACGTACCATAGCCTGCCGCATTCGGGCGAAGCTCGCGCACATAGTCGCGATTGGTCTTGTGGTTTGCGAGTCTTAGTATGCGTCGATCGCCAAGATCACAAAGGGCTGCTATGTAGGCCCGGCGTATGGCGGGCCTGATCTGCCCTTCACGGGCCAAACGTTCGGCCTCGGCGAAAAGGTCCTCGGCCGTTTCTTCGGCCGACACCTCTTCACCCAGGATCATGCGTCTCTGTGATCGTTTTGTCTTTTTTTCCTTAGGCGACCAGCCAAGCGATCGGGTGAATCTGTACAAAAGAAAGCCTATCAGGCTGACGATGGCTACGAAGATCAGGATCTGAAGCGCAAGGCGAATAGAGCCCATTCCCACCGGAGGGGCTGTCGATGCTTGGGGTCGTGGAAAAACACGGGCAAGCCACTCCCAAAACTCACGCTGCCATCGGGCGAAAGTGCTCTCCTCCGGCATCCCCGCCCTTCTATATTCAGGGCGGTTAAGGATCTCCTCGAGTTTTCGCTTCTGCTCCTGGGGAGAGGTTCCGCCGGTGGGCGTCTCCAGTTGCTTGACCGCGTCGTCGATCGCTCTTAAACGATCCGATAGTGCCGTCAACGCCTCAGCACGCTTCGACCTGTCGTTGTCGGCAATGAGCAGATCAAGGGCGAGGTGTATTGCGGAATTATCCGTCGTAACACCGCCCCCAGGATAATCGATGTGCTCACTCGCGGGGACGAGTTCGCGTATTCGTTGGACGCCCATATCAAAAGCCGCTCCGGCCGCCCCATTCTTGGCGAGTTGATCCGCTGTCTCCGCTGCCGCCCCGATCCTACTACTGTAGTCAGACAAGGAAACAGCTGCGGCCGAAGCGGCCGCGAACAACAAGAGTATGCTCGGAAGCAGTACCTTCATTTGAGACCCAATGACGTCAGCCCTGATCTATCCTGGACCTGTCCGCCAGATGCAGCCGCCATTTGCTCCGCAAGGGCGGGCTGAAGTGGATTTATATAGCTAGGCGGCACGTCGGGAATGTCGCCCAGGCGACGTGCGGCTAAAAGCTCAATATCATACCCCTCCTTTCGGACCCTCTCATCAACATATAAAAGGCAGAGTCCTATCATCCAGACCGGAGACATCAGAATAAAACTGACCTGCCAAATGACGTTATAAGCTATTTCATACCACGCCGGGACCGTTTCAAAACTCATGAGCTGAACGCCTCTTAATGACGCGTACCATGCCAGTGGAACATAAAGCAGTGCGAGCGCGGAGTACGCGGCAACCATTGTAAAGACGAACAGGGCGGCCAACCGCCGGACACTGCTGCCTGCCAATGAGGCGCTGCGGGCGACGGCCGAAAAGATACCCTGACCCTCCACCAGCATGACCTGCGGCACGTACGCAAGGCGTGAGGCCGCCAAAGAGAACAGCCAAACCAGAAGATAGGCACCCCCCAGTACCAGAACAAGGCCTATAAGAAACGCTAGTATCGGTACAGACCCGAGAAAACTAGCCACCAGTCCGATCACCATCGCTATTACGAATACGCCGGCGGTGAAAATAGCGATGCCGATCGCCCCAAGAATAAAGGCGACGAGCGTGGATGCGGAGATCAGTGCCGGCAAACGGCTCCAGACGTTGCGATAGGTCTCGCGGAATGTAATCGCTTCACCAAAAAGCAGGTGTCGAACAAAGTTGCGCGAGGCACCTCCCATGACAACCAGCGTGGCGACCTTTCCAGCACATTGGGATCCTAAGCTTAGAATTCCACGTGGACAAGTTGTCGCG
>JADMIO011575578.1_pt1 | contig 67741 bp, 52 predicted proteins | sample 8958161 | NCBI WGS metagenome assembly JADMIO01 (sample SAMN16585339, study PRJNA669376) | soil metagenome | isolation source: Crop rotation soil | place: USA: Cullars Rotation, Alabama | collected 2011 | reverse complement strand
GCCGCGACTTCAAGTCACGTGAATTCCAAGCTTCGGATCCCACTGTGCTGGAAAGCGGCATAACCGGTGACGACGGTGACGACGTGCGTCGCGAGCCAGAGATTGGTGTCGAGCACCGCGCGCATCATCTCGAGCGTGTCGCCGCTGAGCGAAAGATGGTGCGCGATGATCAGCGTGCAGAAGCCGACGGTGCCGGCGGCGACGAGCGCGACGGCGTTGCGGAAAAAGATTTCCAGCACGAGGCAGAGCGCGACGGCGCCCCAGCCGATGAAGAGCGCGGACGAATAGAGATTCGTGACGGGCGGCCGGCCCTCGAGCCACATGCGCGTGGCGATGCCGGCGGTCGCGAGCACCCATGCGATCGCGGTGAGCCAGAACGCGGAGCGGCCGAGCGCGTCGGGCCACGCGAGCCACGACGCGACCGCGATGAAGAACGCGCCCGCGTAAAGCAGCATGCTGGTGTAGAACGGCTCGATCGCGTTGAAGCGCGCCTCGGCGGCGGCCTTGTCGAGCTGGGGCGCGAAGTGCGTGGCGAGTTCCTTGCGAAAGAGCTCGACGAGTTTGTTGAACTGCTCGGGCTGGTTTTCGCGCCATGCGTGGCCGAGCCCGGCGTAGGCGAGGGAGCTGGGATTCACGCTGCCGCGGCGAAACGTCCCGAGCAGCGCGGTGCCGGCGTTCTGCCACGCGTTGGGATCGTCGGTGTCGGGCGGGACGACGAGGAAGCTGCTCGCCTCCGACATCGTCACGAAGATTTCGCCCATGTCGGTCATCGCCTTGAGCGCGGCCTCGTCGTAGGTCTGGCCGGCCTGCTTGGCGCGCACGGCGGCGACGCCCGCGGAAAGTTTGTCCTGGAAGCGCAGGAGCTCGCCGAGGAAATCGGGATGACCCGGCGCGACGAACGCGTGCTTCAGGCTGACGTAGAGCCGGAGGTTCGCATACAGTTGCAGGACGGATTGCTGGAACGGCGTGCGCACGGCGGACTCGACCTGCTCGGCGAGTTTCGCCTGCTGCTCGATCGCTTCGAGGTGCGGGGCGAGTTCGACGAAGGAAAAACGCCGCTGCGTCTTCGGCACCATGTCGGCGACCGCGAGGATTTTCAGGGCCGCGCTGTCGTAGTTGATCCGGAGATTTTCCGGCGTGCGGCCGATGACGTTGAGCACTTCCGGCTGCTCGAGGTGATCGATCACGAACGTGGGATAGGTGTCGGCCTTCTCGGGACGGAAGCAGACATCGAGCAGCCACTCCGTCGGCGAAGCGACGAGCGGATCCTTGACGTTGGGCGCGTAGATTTCCTGGCGGGCCTGGAGCTGGAGCAGCGAACTGCGCGCGACGGTGTCGAGCGGCTTGATGCGGCCGTTGGCGAGCACGGGCAGTTGGCCGAAGCCGACGAAATCGAACGCCCCGGGATTTTTCGGCGGCAGCAGCGTGCGGCCGACGAACGCCAGCCCGGCGAGCAGCGCGAGGAGAGGGAGCAGCTTTTTCATGCGGTGGCGCGGCGTTTGCGGATGAAACCTGCGAGGTGCTGGCCGAATTGCCAGACGAGTCCCAGCGCGATCGTGATGCACGCGATGTAAGGCAGGATCCACGAGGGGTTTTTCACGACCTGCAGCACCGTGTATTTTTCGTGCTCATGGTCGTAGTCGGCCTGGTAGAACGTGAGACCCTCGTAGCGCAGCGGGTTGTTCATGTAGATGTGGACGTGGCGATCCACCTTGCCGTCGGGCGTCGTCAGGCGGACGTCGCTCGAAAAATTCTTCGGGATCTGCGTGCCCGGGTAGCGGTCGAAGCTGAATTTCTCGAGGAAGAGCGAGAACGGCTTGTAGGCGCGCTCGGCGCGCAGCGCGATTTTCCAGTCGTGGCCGCCGACGTTGAAGTGCTGGGGAAACGGCGCCTGCGTCGACACGAGCCACGTGCCGAGCGAACCGCCGGTGCCGATCAGCTCGATGTAGGCGGCGGGCGTGTTGACGTCGTTCTGCTTGTAGGTGAGCGGCTGCGGCGAGACGTCCATGCGCAGCCCGAAGCCCGCGGTGGCCGGCGACGCCGGGGAGTTCGCCGTGCGCTGCACCAGATCCGCATTGGGAAAATACGCCTTCGTCACGACGCGGAAGGGCAGCTGCGCGTGCTGGATCGGTTCGCCGCGCGCGAGTAATTTTTCCGGGATGACCACGACGTCGTCGAACTTCGGATCGGTGGCGTCGATGATCGCGAGTTCGTTGAAGCGGTAGCTTTCGGAGTAGTTCTTCGACTCACCTTCATCGATCTTCATCGCATACTCCTCCTGCCAGAGCCCGCTGAGGAGCTCGCCCAGCAGCAGCAGGATCACGCCGGCGTGCGCGAGCTGGATGCCGGCTTTCTTCCAGGAGCGTTGGAAACGCGACACGTGCGCGGTGATGAGGTTGATGAGCAGCAGCCCGCCGATGAAATAGCCGCCGGGGAAAACCGGAATCGGTATGTCGCCGACGCGCCAGAGCACGAAGCTCGAGCGGAAATATTTTTCCTGCACCGCCCACACGCCGAGGTTCACCTGGTCGAGCGTCGCCGCGAACACGAGGATCATGCCCATCGCGAGCAGGACGACGGTGAGCTTGAGCGACACGAAGAAGTCGCGGAACTGCCGGGTCGTGTCGTTCATGGCGCCGGTTTCACGGTTTTGAGGAACGCGATGAATTCGGGCTTCGCCTTCGCGACCGTCGCGTCGGGCCCGAGCAGCTTGAAGAACCACGTCGCGCCCTGGTAGGGCACGATCGCGCCGAGGAGGTGCTGGGCGTTGGGCCCGGTCCCCGCGAAGTCCACCACCGCGATCGCGAGATCGTTCGCGGTGAGGCGCTGCACGGCGCCAGCCATCTCGGCCTCCGCCAGCGGCGGCAGCGAGACCTGGCCGCGCCAGCGGTTGATGTTCGCCGCCTCGCCGCCGACGTCATTGGGAAACGCCGTGATCGAAAGCTCGGCTTCGGCGCCGGCGTCGCCGACGATGTAAGTCGCCTTGCGCATCGCGGACGCGGCCTTGGATTTCCACGCGGCGGGCGCGTCCCACACGAGATCGGCGCCGGTGGCGGTGACGACCGGCGTCGCCGCCATGTTGGGATTCGTCCCGCCCGCCGCGCCGGGCATCACGGGCGCATTCGCGGTCGGCGCGGTCACGGGGCTGACGGCGCCGGGCAATTCCGGATCCTTTTCTTTCGGCACCCGATAAGCCGTCACTTTCTGATCGCGGCAGGCGGCGCCGGCCAGCGTGAGCGTCGTGAAGAGAAAAAGGAGGCGGCGTGCGGCCATGGGAGCCGGAATTTCTCTCTGTTCCCGCGGCGGAATTCAACCCATTCCGCCGAACTATCAGCGACACGCGGCGGACGGATTAGGCGCGCCGCGCGCGAATTTTTCCACCGCCGCCGAGCAGGTAACAGGCCTGTTACTTCATCCCGTTTGCGCCGGTTCCGGCCGTGACTTCCCTCCTGCCACCGCGCGCAGCGTCGAGCCGCTGCCCCGTCCCTTTCCGGCAGTCACAAATCCACGTCCAACCCATATGAATATCAGGCTTCGTTCCGCTTTGCTTACCGGTGCTCTCTGCGCCTTCGCCCTCGCGGCTCGCGCGCAGGTCGTCCAGTTCAACGCGACGCTCACCGCCGCGCAGGAATCGCCCGCGACCACGTCGACCGCGACCGGCTCGGCGATCGTGCTCTACGATGTCGCGGCCAACACCGTCGACCTCATCGTGACGCTCAACGGCTTCGCCGGCACGCTCACGGATTTCCACATCCAGGAAGGCGCCGCCGGCGCGAACGGTCCCGAGATCGTGCACTACGCGCCGACGCAATTCACGCGCAGCGGCAACACGATCACCGCGACCATTCTCAAGACGCCCTACACCGGCACGCCGATCAATCTCCTCAAGAATGGCGCTTACTTGAACGCCAACTCCGTCGCGTTTCCCAACGGCGAAATCCGCGGCCAGCTCATCTCGCAACCCAAACGCCTGGTCGCGAGCATGACGGTCGCGCAGGAACAGGCCGCCTTCCCGACGGTGAATCTCACCGGCGCGAACCTCTCCGATTTCGGCGGCGCGGTGATGACCTATGATTCGGGCACGAATCGCGTCCGCCTCCGCCTGAGCGTCTTCAATTTCCGCAACGTCCTCAACAATTCCCATTTTCACGAAGGCGCGCCCGGCGTCAGCGGCGGCGTGGTCCACGCGCTCGGGAACAACGCCAACGCGGGCGGCTACAACACGACCAACGGATTCATCGATGGCACGTTCGACGCGACTTACCTCGGCGATCCGATCAAGCTGCTGACCGGCGGCGCCTACCTGAATTTCCACAGCACGACGTTCACCGGCGGCGAGGTGCGCGGCCAGGTGAAGGCTTCGGACGAAACGCCCAGCTCGCGCGTGATCAATCTCTCGACCCGCGGCAATGTCGGCACCGGCTCGAACGTCCTCATCGGCGGCTTCAGCGTCCTCGGCGATCCGATCCGCGTGTTGATTTCCGCGAAGGGCCCGTCGCTCGCGGCCTACGGCGTCACCGGCGTCCTCGCCGATCCGCAGCTGCAATTGATCGATTCCGGCGGCCGGCTGATCGCGTTCAACGACAACATCGGCACCGTCGCCCCGGCCTCCGAGCTCGCCGCGATTCCCGGCGCGCCGAGCAATCCCGCCGAGTCGGCGCTGCTCGTCGTGCTGCCGCAGGGCAACTACACCGCCGTCGTCTCCGGCGTCGGCGGCACGACGGGCGTCGCGCTGCTCGAGGCCACCGACCTCCGCATCATCGGGCCCGCGACGGGCACGGCGACGCAGGTCATCGCCGCATTGCCGGCGAACGCCACGCCGGAGCAGCGCAAGGCGGGGCTGCAGCGCGGCCTCGGCACCATTTTGCCGCTCGCGGTCACCGCAGTGAAACCGTGAGTGGCAGATAGACCAACACCCAAACAACCCGGGGACCCGGTGCGCGCGAGCGCACCGGGTTTTTTTATGAGACTGGTTTCAACGCAACCGCTCCCGCCATCGTGATGGGAGTGCGGCGTCCTCGCCGCGCCGGTGAAACGTTTCCGCAACCGCCGGGGCGGGGACGCCCCGCCTCCAGCGACCGACGTCCGGAGTTTTGCTTTGCCGTGGCCTGCACGGCCCCGGATAACGTCGCCATGACGCTGTCTCCGTTGGGCGACTCGGCCGTCGTCGCCACGCTGGGCACTGGGCTTGACGAGCTCGCGCTGCCGCGCGTGCGCGCGCTCGCCGACGCGCTCACCCGCGATCTGCCGGCCGGCGTCGTCGATGTGGTGCCGGCGTTTGCGAGCGTGACCATTTTCTACGAGCCGGCGCGGATCGGCAGCTTCGCGCAACTCTGCGAGGCGATCGAGGCGCGTGGCGCGCGGGCTGAGGCGGGCGTCGTCGCCCAAGCTCCGCGCCGGATCGAGATTCCGGTCTGCTATGGCGGCGAGTTCGGCCCGGATCTCGGCGAGGTCGCCACGCGCGCGGGCCTCGGCGCGGACGCGGTGATCGGGCTGCACACGGGCGGAAATTTCTTGGTGCACGCAGTCGGCTTTGCGCCGGGCTTCGCATATCTCGGCGGGCTGCCGAAAAAAATCCACACGCCGCGCCGCACGACGCCGCGGACGAACGTCGCGGCCGGCACGGTCGGAATCGGCGGCGAGCAAACCGGGGTCTATCCGCTCGTCACGCCCGGCGGCTGGAATCTCATCGGGCGCACGCCGCTGAAAATGTTCGATCCGGCGCGATCGGAGCCGGCCCTGCTGCGCGTCGGCGACCAGGTGAAGTTTCGCGCGATCAGCGCGGAGGAGTTTGCGGCATGGAAATAAAAGTCATCCGTGCGGGCATGCTCACGACGGTGCAGGATCTCGGGCGCCCGGGCCGGCGGGCCGCCGGCGTCCCGCTCGCCGGCGCGATGGATCCCGTGGCGTTGCGCGTCGCGAACCTGCTGGTCGGCAACCCGGAAAATTCCGCGGCGCTCGAATTCACGCTGCGCGGGCCCGAGTTGGAGTTTTCGGTTGAGACGATGGTGGCGCTCGGCGGCGCGGATTTTGGCGGCGGACCGTTGTGGCAGCCGCTGACGATTCCCGCGGGCGGGCGACTGAACCTGCCGGCGGCGCGCAGCGGGTGTCGCGGCTACCTCGCGGTCGCCGGCGGCTTCGATGTCGCGCCGGTGCTCGGCAGCCGCGCAACGTATCTCCGGGCGGCGCTCGGCGGACACGAGGGGAGGGCGCTGCGCGACGGGGATGTGCTACGGGCCGGCGCGCCGCACCGCGAGATCGTCGGACGCTGGCACATCGACGAGCGAATTCTCCCGGCGTATTCCGCGTCGCCGACAGTGCGCGTCCTGCGCGGCGCGCACGCCGGCGAATTCGGCCCGGAAATTTTCGCGACGCCATTTTCGGTCTCGCCGAAATCGGATCGGATGGGAGTGCGGTTGAGCGGGCCCGCGCTCGCGCGCGCGAGCGCGGCCGAACTCGTGTCGATGACGGTCGTGCCCGGCACCGTGCAGGTGCCGCCGGATGGCCAGCCGATCGTCTTGATGGCCGACGCGCAGACCATCGGCGGCTACCCGCAGATCGCGCACGTGATCAGCGTGGACCTGCCGCTGGTCGCGCAACTCCGTCCGGGCGACACGCTGCGCTTCCGCGAAGTCACCCTCGCCGAGGCGCACGAGCTGGCGCACGTTCGCGAACGTCAGATCGGAATGCTCCACGAAGGCCTCGCGCAAAAGGTGCGATGAACTTTTTATTTGTCATTCTGGGCGTCGCGAAGAGTCCGCGCGTGCGACAGCGCTGGGTGTCGGCGGCCGTGGATTCTTCACTTTGTTCAGAATGACAACGATGCCCTCCATCGATCTGAACTGCGACCTCGGCGAAGGGGCCGGGCACGACGCGGAACTCATGCCGTTGATCACGTCCGCCAACATCGCGTGCAGCGCGCACGCCGGCGATCTCGCGACGATGCGCGCGACGGTGGCGCTGGCGCAGAAACACGAGGTCGCGATCGGCGCGCATCCCGGGTTCGCCGACCGCGAGAATTTCGGCCGCCGCGAACTGCCGCTCGCGCCCGACGATGTGCGCCCGCTCGTCGCCGCGCAGATCGCATTGCTGCGCGGCGTCGGCCCGCTGCGACACGTGAAAGCCCACGGCGCGCTCTACAACCTGGCGGCGCGCGACGCCGCGCTCGCGGCGGCCGTGGCCGACTCCGTGTGCGACATCGATCCCGCGCTGATTTTGTTCGTGCTGCCCCACAGCGCGCTCGCGCGCGCCGCGACGACCCGCGGCCTGCGGATCGCGAACGAGGTCTTTGCCGATCGCACGTATCAACGCGACGGTTCGCTGACGCCGCGGTCGCGTCCCGACGCGCTGATCCACGACGAAGCGATCGCGGTCGCGCAGGTGCTCCGCATGATCCGCGAGGGCGTGGTGCGATCGACGGACGGCATCGACGTGCCGATCCAGGCCGACACCGTCTGCCTGCACGGCGACGGACCGAATCCCGTGGCGTTCGCCCGCCGCCTGCGCGCGGAACTCGCCGCGGCGAAAATCACGATCCAGGCGGTTTGACCGCGCACGGAGACGAGTTCACCGGAAGACTTCGCGTTCCTCCGTCGTTGGATTTTGCGCTCAGTCCCGATCGAGCCCGACGCCGCGCGGGGATTCGACGGCGATGACGCAGAGGTCGTCCTCGAAGTTCGTGTGGCCGGTGAACGCGCGGATGTCGCCCACGACCTTGTCGAGCAGGGGCGGACCGGCGAGCGCGAGCTGCGCCTCCACGAGCGCGCGCAGCCGCTCCTCGCCGAACATCTGATCGTTCGCATTCGCCGCCTCGAAGAGGCCGTCGGTGAAACCGAGCAAGCCGTCGCCGGTGCGAAATGGACACGAGTGCCGCGAGTAAGCGAAATTTTCGACCAGGCCCGCCGCCGGCTCGGGATCGTCCGCGACCAGTCGCACCACTTGGCGCTCGCTGCGGTGCAGCACGAAAGGCGGCGGATGGCCCGCGTTGGCGTAGGTCAGCGTCTGCGAGACGATGTCGATCACGCCGAAGAACGCGGTGGCGAACATCGGCTGGCCGGTTTTCTCGAGGATGGGCGTGAGCGCGTGATTGATCTCGGCGATGACCTTCGCGGGATCCTTCGCGCGCTCGGAGAGCTCCTCGATGACGCCGCGGATCAAGGCGGTCACGAGGCCGGCGCGGACGCCGTGGCCCATCACGTCGCACACGAGCACGCCGCATTTCGCGTCGGTGAGCTGGGTGATGTGGAAGAAATCGCCGCCGAGCGTCGTCGCCGGGATGTAGCAGTGCGCGAAACGCAGCGCGCTTTCCGCCGGCGGCACGCTGCGCGGAAATACCGGGTAGTTCCGCGGCAGGAACGATTCCTGGATCTGGCGCGCCATCTGGACGTCGGCTTCCATTTCGGCGGTGCGGTGCTCGAGTTCGATCTCCGCGAGCTTGCGCCGCGTGATGTCGTGGCTGATGCCGACGAGGCCGACGAGTTTGCCGCGCAGATCGTGCAACGGCACTTTGGTGGTGAGCGACCAGCGCACCTTGCCCTCGGCTTCGAAATTGGACTTCTCCTGGTTCTGGATGGTTTCGCCCTCGAGCACGCGCTTGTCGTCGGCCATCGCCTGCTCGCCGCGTTCGCCCGGAAAGTAATCGACGGTCGTGCGACCGAGCGCGTCCTCCTGGTGCTCTACGCCGAGCATGTCGAGGTGCGCGCGGTTGTTCAGCACGTAGCGCGACGCGGTGTCCTTCACGTAAATCCGGCTCGGCAGATGATCGATGATCGTGCGGAGGAGGTTGCGTTCCACCGTGAGTTTTTCCTCGGCCTCCTTCGTGGCGGTGACGTCGCGCGTGAGCCCGAACGTGCCGATGATCCGGCCGGTCTCGTCGCACCACGGCATCTTCGTGACCGAGCCCCAGACCTGCACGCCGTCGCGGCGCGTGATGTGATCGATGCGCGCGACGATCGGGCGGCCGGTGCGGATGATGACCTGCTCCTCGAGGTAGGCGCGCTCGGCGTGTTCGCGCGAGAAGAAGTCGAAGTCCGTCTTGCCCACGAGTTCCTCGGGCGAACTCGCGCCCATCCAGCGCGTGTGGGCGAGGTTGTTGCGGACAAACCGGCTCTCCAGATCCTTGAAGTAAATCCGATCGGGGATCGTGTCCATGAGCACGCGCAGGATGGTGGAATCGAGGGCCTCGACGGAGATGGCGGGGGACGCAGCGGACATGGGAAAGAAAAGATTGAAGCGACCCGCGCGGACGCGCAACCACGGAAGCAACGCGCGGGATTATCGCGGCCCGGACGCCAGCGCGGGATTCAAACGCAGCGCCTCGCGGTAATGCTGCTCGGCCTCGGGGAGGCGGCCGGCCTGGCGGAGCGCGATGGCGAGATTGAGCTGCGCGTCGGCGAACGCCGGCGCGAGTTGCACGGCCGTCTCCAGTTGCGCGATGGCGTCGTCCGCGCGGCCCGCGGTCGTCAGTGCGCGGCCGTAGCTGCTGTGGATTTCCGCGGAGTCGGGACGCAGCGCGAGCGCGCGCTCGAAATGCGGCACGGCCTCCGCGAAACGGTTGTTCACCGCGAGGGCGATGCCCCAGTTGAGTTCCGCGTTGGCGTGCTCCGGATCGAGGCGGATGGCGTCGGCGAAATGCGGAATCGCCTCGAGCGAGCGATCGGAGCGCGCGAGCGCGAGGCCGAGGTTGAAGTGCGCCTGGGCGTTGCGGGGGTCGAGTCGAATGGCGGTCTGGAATTCGGCGATGCCGTCGGCGGCGCGGCCGGTCGCCATCAGCGCCGCGCCGAGATTGTTGTGCGCGCCGGCATAGTTGGGCGCGCGACGCAGCGCGCGCTCGAGATGCGGGATGGCTTCCGCTGAGCGGTTGAGCTGGTTCAGTTGATCGCCGAGGTTGCTTTCGGCTTCGGGATAATCGGGACGCAATTTCAGGGCGGCTTCGAACTGGGCGACAGCCTCGTCGGCGCGCCCCTCCGCGGCGAACGTGTTGCCGAGATTGTTGTGCGCCATCCAGCAGCCGGGATTTCGCGCGAGCGTGGTTTCGTAGAGCGTGACGACGTCGCGATACATTCCCGCCTGGCGAAACGTGAGCGTCCCGAGCAGGACGACGAGCACCAGCGGCGTTGCGCGTGCGACCGCGCGCGGCAGGTGCGTCAATCCCCGCTGCAGCGCCGCCGGCACGAGCGCGATCGCGCCGAGGCAGGCGAGATACTGGAAGTGATCGGCGACGAACGAGAAGATGAACGGGTAAACATTCACGAACCCGAGCGCGGGAAAAAGCGAACCGCCGAAGACGAGCAGCGCGGCGAGCGGCGCGCGGGAGCGTCGCGCCCACCACGCCGCGACGCCGAGCAGCCCGAGCGTCGCGACCGGGAAGAGCCACTGCCACGCGACGGCGGCGTCGACGTTCCAGCGCGGATAAATAAAAATGAGATCGGCGGGCCAGAGCAGTTTGCCGAGGTAGAACCACACGACGCGTCCCGCGATCAGGCCGCGTTGCACGAAGGTCAGCCCGAAGTCCGCGCCGGTCGCGCCGATCATCGCGCGTTCGAAGTGGGCGGTGGCGAGCCCGCCGACGAGGCCGAGCCCGAGCCACGGCAGCAACGCGGGGAGCTCGCGGCGCACGCCCGCCCCGCCGTTGCGCCACCAGAAAATCACGAGCAGCGCGGCCGGTAGCGTGGCGGTGACGGTCTTGGTGCCGAGCGCCGCGAGGAACAGCGCGGTGGCGATCGCGTAGTGTTTCGGCTGTCGCTGATCGGCGTAGCGGAGATAGACGAGCGCCGCGCCGAGATAGAGCACGGTCGAAAGCGTATTTTTCTGTTCCGAGATCCAGGCGACGGATTCGACGCAGACCGGATGCAGCGCGAAAACGGCGGCCGCGAACCACGCGCCGGGCACGGCCAGCCGCCGCAGTAGCGTCGCGAACAAACAGGCCGCGCCCGCGTGCAGCAGCACGTTGATCAAATGATAGCCGAACGCCGCGTCGCCCCACACGTGATGCTCGAGCCAGAACGCCGAATGGAGGAGGGGATAATATTGCTGCGTCGCGCCCGGCTCGAACCAGATCCGCATCAGGCCGGTGAGCGACTGGAGATCGGGACGCGTGATGTGGCCGTCGTCGTCCCAAATCGTGCCACCGCCGAGCGCGGGCCAGTAGGCGATGAGCGCGAGGACGAAGAGGAGGATGCATTGCACACGCACCGGCCAGTCGGGCCAGAGCGACGGCGGGGCGGAAGAGCGGGGGCTTTGGGCGGCGGCTTTCAACAGGAGCGCAGCGGAGAGCAGGTTTTTTCCGCGCGACGGGCGCAAGCGCGAAGGTGGAAATGATCGTGCGCGCGGGCGCGGCGGCGCCGGCCGGCACGCCGGGCTTGCCTCCGACCGAAACCTGTCTCGCATTCGCGTCGCGCTGCCTGACGCCGATGGATTCCTTCGCCTACAACCTGACGCTCGTGGACTGGGCGATCTTTTACGTGTTCTGGCTGATCGCGGCCCTGCGCACGAAACGGAATGCGCGACGCGAGGACTTCGCCGGCGCGATGAGCTACCGTCTCCTGGCGATCGTGGCGTTTGCGTTGCTCGTCAGGTCGTCGCGATTTGGGCCGCCGCTCGCGACGCTCGTGATTCCGCGTGGCGAAAGCGTCGCAGCGCTCGCGATCGCGTCGAGCGTGTGCGGCCTCCTGATTTGCCTGTGGGCGCGCGTCACGCTCGGCACCAACTGGAGCAGCATCGTCGTGGTGAAACGCGACCATGAGTTGATTCAGGCGGGACCCTATCGTTTCGTCCGGCACCCGATTTACACGGGCATGACGCTGCTGTTTCTCGCGAACGTGCTCCTGAGCGGAAGAGTCGGAGCCGTCGTCGGACTCGCGTGCCTCGTCGTCAGTTTTTATCTGAAACTGCTGCGCGAGGAAAAAATGATGACCGCGCAGTTTCCGGATCAATATCCGGACTATTGTCGGCGCGTGAAACGGCTGATCCCGTTCGTGCACTGACTACGCTGCACGAGCGGATTCCAATGGATCCTTCGCTGCGCCCAGGATGACCCGGCTGAGCCGGGTCAGTTGTTGAACCGGAACAGCGCGACGTCGCCGTCGGCGAAGACGTAGTCCTTGCCTTCGAGCCGGTATTTGCCGGCCTCCCGCGCGGCGGCGACGCTGCCGAGCGTCGTGAGATCCTTGTAGGAAACGATCTCGGCCTTGATGAAACCTTTTTCGAAATCCGTGTGGATGACGCCCGCGGCCTGCGGCGCCTTCCAGCCCTTCTTGATCGTCCAGGCGCGGACTTCCTTTTCGCCGGCGGTGAAGTAGGTCATCAACCCGAGCAACGCATACGTGCCCTTGATGAGCGCGGACACGCCGGAGTCGTCGACGCCGAGATCCTTCAGGAACGCCTTCGCCTCCTCGGGCGGCAGGTCGATCAACTCGCTCTCGATCTTCGCGCTGATCGGCACGTAAGCGGCGTCGTGGTGCGTGCGGACGTAGCCCGCGACCTGCTGCACGAACTTGTTCTGCTCGGCCGTCGCGAGATCGCTTTCGGCGACGTTGCAGGCGAACAGCACGGGCTTCGCGGTGAGCAGCTGGAAAAGTTTCATCGCCGCTTTTTCCTCGGGCGTGGCGGCGAGCGTGTTCGCGGTCTTGCCGGCGTTGAGGTGCGGCTCGAGCTTCGTGAGCAACGCCAGCTCCGCGATCGCGTCCTTGTCGCCGGCCTTCGCGCTCTTTTGCGTTTTGGTCATCCGCTTCGACACGGCGTCGAGATCGGCGAGGACGAGCTCGGTCGTGATCACCTCGATGTCGCGCACGGGATCGATGCCGCCCATCGTGTGGACGATGTCGTTGTCCTCGAAGCAGCGGACGACCTGCACGATCGCGTCGACCTCGCGGATGTTCGCGAGGAACTGGTTGCCGAGACCCTCGCCCTTGCTGGCGCCGGCGACGAGGCCCGCGATGTCGACGAACTCGATCGCGGCGGGGACGACGACGTTGGTCTTGGCGATTTTCTGCAGGACGTAAGCGCGCTCGTCCGGCACGATCACGACGCCGACATTCGGATCGATGGTGCAGAACGGGTAGTTCGCCGCCTCGGCCTTGCGCGAGCGGGTGAGGGCGTTGAAGAGGGTGGACTTGCCCACGTTCGGAAGACCAACGATGCCGGCTTTGAGCATAAGGGGCGAAAGTTCTCAGCCGCGGCGGGTGCGGGTCAACGGAAAAGGCCGCGCCCCGCGGTCGCGGCGAGGGAACAATTTCGTCGGGCAAAAAACGAAAAAACCGAAATGGGTAACACACCCCTTTCGCGGATGCGCGGCGATGAGGTCTAAACGTCTGCCATGGGACACTACCAAACCATCGTCGAATTTCTCCTCGCGGGGGCGTTTCGGATTCATCCGAGCGAACGGGTCGACATGATTTGTTCGGTGGTGGCGGGGATGCTGGTGGAAATGGTGCCGGATGAAATCGTCGAGCTGCGCCGGGACGTTCTGGCCTACCACGAGATCGTTCCCGAACTGACCGAAGCGCTCGTCGATTTGATCGACGGGCATGTGGCGCTGCGCGAAATTCTTTCGGACGCCGTGGACGAACCGTCCGAGTCGGCCGACTGGCCGGGGCGCTTGCCGGAATGGTGAGTTATTGCGGCGGACGAGACGCGGAGCGTTCGATCCGCAACTGGTCATGGACCTGGTAGTCCACGGCCATCAGCAGGCTCTTGATGCTGATCTCCCGGGCGGTGAGGTCCGGCTTGTGCTCTTGGAAAACTCCCAAGGCCCGCGCCACCGATTCGGCAAGTTGCAGTAGTTCGGCTTCCGACATGAAGGATGAGGGGGCGCGGACAAACCCCGACGCGCCGCGCCGTCGGCTCACGGACTCACGTTTCGACGGTTGGTTCACCGGTTCCCTCAGGTCATTTCGGGCCTGAATTCGGTTCCCGCAGCTTCCGAGAGCGCGGTGGCTGAGTGTGGAAGAACCTTCAGCCAGCACGGAGGGATGCGGACTTCCAAGCCGGCGACCTCGGTCAGATGAAGATTGCGTCGTGGTTGCTTCGCGACTCATCCAAACGGACCCACTACCTCCGGGAGTCGGGGCTTGACAGCACCGCCGCCGCCCGGTCTTTTCCTCGGCTTTTCCAAAGAAGCATAGCTCCGCAAAACATCCGTCATGGCTCTCAAAATCCGTCTCACCAAGGTTGGCTCCGTGCATCAGCCGCTCTATCGCGTCGTGGTCGCCGAAGCCCGTTCGCGTCGCGATGGCGATGCCGTCGAAACCATTGGCACCTACACGCCCAAGACCAAGGGCAACCCCATCAACCTGAAGATGGATCGCGTCGACTACTGGCTGAGCAAGGGCGCTCTGCCCACCAACACGATGCACGCGATGATCAAGAAGGCCCGCCGCGCCGCGCCGGCTGCCGCCACGGCCTGAAGCTTCGTTAAACCACGAAGGACGCGACGAGCACGAAGGTTGGGGAATTTTCAGAAAGCCTCGGTGCGAACCGGGGCTTTTTTGTTCTCAAAAACTTCGTGTCCTTCGTGATCTTCGTGGTAAAAATGGATCCGCCATGCCGCTCACGATCGATGTCCTCACGCTCTTCCCGCGGATGCTCGACGGCTTCCTGGCCGAGAGCATTTTGGGCAAGGGCATCGCGGCCGGACATCTCGCGGTGAACGTCCGCGACCTGCGCGATTGGGCGACCGACAAGCACCGCCGCGCCGACGACCGGCCGTTCGGCGGCGGAGCGGGGATGGTGATGCTGCCCGAGCCGGTGTTCGCCGCGATCGAGCAGATCCAGACGCCCGGCTGCCGGCGGATTTATCTCACGCCCGACGGCGTCCCGCTCTCGCCCGCGATTGCGCAGGAGCTTTCGCAGCAGAAACACCTCGTGCTGCTGAGCGGACATTACGAAGGCATCGACCAGCGGATCCGCGACAAAGTCATCGATCAGGAGATTTCGATCGGCGATTACGTGCTGACCAACGGCACCTTGGCGGCCGCCGTTTTGATCGATGCGTTGGCGCGATTCATCCCCGGCGTGCTCGGCGAGGAAAAGTCGTTGACGCACGAAAGTTTCACCAGCAAGTTGCTCGACTTTCCTCAATACACGCGTCCCGCCGAGTTCCGCGGCATGTCCGTTCCGGAGGTCCTCCTCTCGGGCAATCATGCCGAAATCGAAAAGTGGCGGCACGCGCGTCAGGTGGAAAAAACCCGTCAGGTCCGACCCGATTTACTCAAATAACTCAGCCATGAACCCGATTATCTCCGAAATCACCGCCGCTCAGGTGAACAAGTCCGTCACGCCGTTCAAAGTCGGCGACGGCGTGCGCGTGCACACCAAGGTGCGCGAAGGCGACAAGGAGCGCGTCCAGATTTATTCCGGCATCGTGATCGCCCGCAAGGGTCACGGCATCCACGAGACGTTCACCGTCCGCCGCATCAGCTACGGCGAGGGCGTCGAGCGCGTGTTCCCGGTCAACTCCCCGAACATCGAGAAGATCGAGGTCGAGCGCGAGTCCGAGAACATGAAGGCGCGCCTCTATTACCTCCGCCGCCGCACCGGCAAGGCCGCCGTCGCGATCAAGGAAAAGGATCGCGCCGCCGAAATCCACGCGCAGCACGAAGCCGAGAAGGCCGCGAAGTCCGCGGCTGCCGCTCCGGCTCCGGCCGCGGCGAGCTGAGCGCCGACGAAAATATTATTCTGCGAAAAGCGGACCCGGTTCGGGTCCGCTTTTTTGTTGGTTGGACGACGGATTAAGTCTGCGTCGGCTTCAAAACCTCGGTGATCCGGATCGGATTGATGTAAGTCGTCGGACCATGGACGTCCTCATGGATTATCTGACCTTGCATGGTGACGTTGAGCACGTCGGGGTTGGTCACGTGATATACTTTTCCTGTCGCCAGCACCAAGGAGAAAGGCACGAATGGGTCCGCGTGCAGCAGCTCTTTGAGGTGCTTCGGATTCACGATGGCAAAAATGAGCCTTCCCCGTGCGTCGTCAACTTCGCGGGATATCCGAATCGCGGTATCGTCTCCAGCCATGACAGTGTAAGCGCAAAGTCGCCCGAAATTCTGCTTCCCCGCATCGACTCGGTTCGCTACTTCTAGACGGTTTTTTTCCATGACTCTCCAAACTCTCCTCCTCGCCAAAGCTGCCAACCAAGCCCGCGGGCTCGCGATCGACGCGGTCCATGCCTGCTCCTCGGGACACCTCGGCCTCCCGCTCGGCTGCGCCGACATCGGCGCCGTGCTTTTCGGCCACGCGCTCTCGATCAACCCGGAGCGTCCGCGCTGGATCAATCGCGATCGGTTCGTGCTTTCGGCGGGACACGGCTCGATGTTCCTCTACGGCTGGCTGCACCTGAGCGGTTTCGATGTGCCGCTCGAGCAGATCAAAAAATTCCGGCAGCTCCACAGCATCACGCCGGGACACCCCGAGTTTCATGAGACGCCGGGCGTCGAAGCCACGACCGGCCCGCTCGGGCAGGGTGTCGGCAACGCCGTCGGCATGGCCGTCGCCGGCCAGATGGCCGCCGCGAAGTTCAACACGCCCGAGCACGAGATCTTCAATTACCACGTCGTGTGCCTCGCGGGCGACGGCTGCATGCAGGAAGGCGTCGCGATGGAAGCGTGCGCGTTCGCCGGCCACCAGAAGCTCGACAACCTGATCCTCATTTACGATTCGAACGACGTCACGCTCGACGCGATGGCGGCGAAGACGCAGAGCGAAAACACCGCGCAGCGTTTCAAGGCGATCGAGTGGGACGTGCAGACGGTCGATGGCCACGACATGGCCGCGTTCCTGAAGGCGTTCAACAAGGCGAAAAAATCCAAGAGCGGGAAGCCGCAGCTCATCATCGCGAAGACGATCATCGGCAAGGGCATCGCGGAAGTGCAGGGCACCGCGAAGGGCCACGGCGAGGGTGGCGCAAAGTTTTCCGATGCCGCGCGCGCTGGCTGGGGCCTGCCGGCCGATCAGCACTTCTACGTCAGCGACGACGTGAAGGCGTATTTCGCCGGCCACAAGCAGCGGCTCGTCCGCGCGTGCAACAAGTGGAGCAAGACGTTCAAGGCCTGGTCCGCCGCGAACCCGGACAAAGCCGCGATGCTCGACGCCGCGAAGACCGCGCCGAGCGCCGCGCATCTGCTCAACAAGATCCCGCTCTTCGCGCCCGACGTGAAGCTCGGCGGCACGCGCGCTGCGGGCCGCGATGTTCTCCAGCCGATCGCCGCGGAAGTGCCGTTGCTGTTCGGCGGCAGCGCCGATCTCTACGGCTCGACGCTCAACTTGATCGCGAACGCGCCGGATTTCGATCCGTCGAACCGCGCGGGCCGCAACATCCGCTTCGGCATCCGCGAGCACGGCATGGCCGCGATCGCGAATGGCGTGGCTTACGACGGCCTCTTCCGCCCGAGCATCGCGACGTTCCTCGTGTTCGCCGATTACTCGCGGCCGTCGATGCGGCTCGCGTCGCTCTCGAAGCTGCCGGTGATCTACATTTACACGCACGATTCCGTTGGCGTCGGCGAAGATGGTCCCACGCACCAGCCCGTCGAAACGATCTCCGGCCTGCGCGTGATCCCCGGCCTCGACGTGATCCGTCCGGCGGATCCGGAGGAGACGGCGGGCGCGTTTGCCGCGGCGCTCGAGCGCACCGATGGCCCGACGCTGCTCGCGCTCACGCGGCAGGCGGTGCCGGTGCTCAACGAAATTCCCGCGCACATCCGCCGCGCCGGCGTGCTCAAAGGCGCTTACGTCGCGTTGCAGGAAACCGCGCCGCTCACCGCGATCATCATCGGCACGGGCAGCGAACTCCAATACGCGCTTGCCGCGGCGAAAACGCTCGGCGCCGGCACGCGGGTCGTGTCGATGCCGTGCACGGAGCGTTTCGATCGGCAGCCGGCGGATTATCGCGAGAGCATCCTGCCCGCGGCCTGCCGCAAGCGCGTCGCGATCGAAGCCGGTGTTACGATTCTGTGGCACAAATACGTCGGCCTCGACGGCAAGGTCGTCGGCATCGATCGCTTCGGCCTCAGCGCGCCGGCGCCGCAGGCGTTCAAGGAACTCGGCATCACGACGGAAGCTGTCGTCACGGCGGTCCAGTCGCTGTCGTGACCGAGTAGGGCGGGCTTCAGCCCGCCTTTTTTCGCGCCTTGGATGTTCGCAGGCGGGCTGAAGTCCGTCCTACCTCGGACACGTCTCCGCGTATTTTTCCGCGGCGGAACCAGCCTTCCGGCACCCGCCGCGCGATTAGTGACATCGCTGTCCGCATAAGGCGCGGCACTGTGCTGATCTTTTGCAAGGGGAGGCTTGCAATTATCGTTAGCCGCCTAACTATCCGCCCCCTTACTTTTTTTCGATGCCGCTGCTGATGCTGAAAGACCTCCCGCGTTACGAGTGCCTCCTCGAGGCGTCGCGCGAATTTCCCGACCTCGATCCATCCGCGACGGAGGTGTTTCTCAACCTGCTCCGGACGGGGGACGAGGCGTTTCGCGTCGTGGAGTCGCACCTGGCGCAGCACGATATCACGCAGGGCGGCTTCAGCGTGCTGATGGCCCTGTGGGGCAGTTGCCACCGTGAGGGCAGCGACACGAAACTCAATCCCGCGATGCTCGCGGAACGCACCGGCGTCACGCGCGCGACGATGACCGGCCTCGTCGACACGCTGGAGCGCGACGGCCTCGTGCGCCGCGCGCCCGATCCGGCGGATCGGCGCATGATGACGGTGGAGCTCACGCCGCGCGGGGAGCGCAAGCTGCTCAAGATTCTCCCGGATCATTTCCGGCAGATGGCGTGGCTGATGGCTCCGTTGTCCGAACCGGAACGCAAGACGCTTGTCCGTCTGCTGACCAAGTTGCTGCGCCGGGCTGGCGAGGACGACGGTCGGCCCGTGTCCGAGACGGCGCTCGTCGAAGCTCACCCGCATCACTGAGACCTGTCCTATTCCGCGCCGTTCGTTCGTTTATTCTCTGCCGACCCTTTCCGCTGCCTCCAACCGTTCCCTCGCTTACCATCATGCCCGCCAACTCGAAGCCTCGTAAAATTGCCTGGTTCGTCGTCACCGCCGCCCTGTTCGCCGGCGCGATCGCGCTGCCGCTCTGGACGATCAAGATGTCCCAATTCAAAGCCATCGGCCAGATGTATGGCTCGATGGTGCCGCCGCCGACGACGGTCACGGCGTCGCCGGTGAAGGAGGAAACGTGGGAGAACACCGTGTCCGCCACCGGCACCGTCGCAGCCGTGCAGGGCGTGACCATCAGCGCCGAAGTCGCCGGCAAGGTGAGCAAGATCACCTTCGAGGCCGGGGCGACGGTCAAGGCCGGCGACCTGCTCGTCCAACTCGACACCTCCGTCGAGGAGGCGCAACTCGCCGCCGCGCAGGCCACCGCGGCCCTCTCGCAAGCGAGCCTGAAGCGCGCGCGCGAGTTGAAGGAGACGAATTCCGCCGCCGAGCTCGACGCCGCCGAAGCGCAGGCGAAGCAGACCGCGGCGCAGGTGGAGAATATCCGCGCCGTCATTGCCAAGAAGTCGGTGAAGGCGCCGTTCGCCGGCCGGCTCGGTTTGCGCATGGTGAACCTCGGCCAGATCCTCCGCGAAGGCGATCCGATCGTGTCGCTCCAGACCCTCGATCCGATCTACGTCAACTTTTCGCTGCCGCAGCAGCAGCTCGCGGACGTCGTGACCGGCGGGGTCGTGCGCGTGAAGACCGACGCGGCGCCCGGCGAAAACTTCGAAGGCAAGATCACCGCGATCAATCCCGAGGTGGATCCGATCACGCGCAATGTCCGCGTGCAGGCCACGCTCGCGAATTCGGAAGGCAAGCTGCGCACCGGCATGTTCGCCGGCGTCGAGGTCGTCCTGCCGAAGGCGTTGCAGGCGCTCGCCATTCCCGCGACCGCGATTCTCTACGCGCCGTATGGCGACACGGTTTTTGTCGTCGAGGAGCAGAAGGACGAAAAGACCGGCAAGACGGCGCAGGTGCTGCGCCAGCAGGTCGTGCGGCTCGGCGAAGCGCGTGGCGATTTCGTCGCGGTCCTCGACGGCCTGAAGGCGGGCGAGACGGTCGTGACCTCCGGCGCGTTCAAACTGCGCAAGGGGATGGCCGTGACGATTGACAACGCGCTCGCGCCGAAGGCGGAGCTGAATCCGAAGCCGAAGAACAGCTGAGGCGCGCAACTCCCGGCCATCCCCGCCCATGAAATCCTTCACGGACCTCTTCATCCGCAAGCCCGTCCTCGCGATCGTCATCAACGTGGTGATCGTGATCGCCGGCATCCAGGCGTGGCGCTCGCTCTCCGTCCGCCAATACCCGCGCAGTGAAAACGCGTCGGTCAACGTCTCCACCGTTTACATCGGCGCGAACGCCGACCTCGTGCGCGGGTTCATCACCCAGCCGCTCGAGCAGGCGATCGCCTCGGCCGATGGCATCGATTACGTCGAGTCGAAGAGCCTGCAGAGCATCTCGACGATCACGGCGCGCCTGAAGTTGAATTACGATGCGACGAAGGCGCTCGCCGACATCACCGCCAAGGTGAACCAGGTGCGCAACTTCCTCCCCGCCGAGGCGCAGGTGCCGTCGATCAGCGTGACGAACGCTGACGTCCAGCCGGCGTGCTATCTCAGCTTCTCCTCCAAGCTCCTCGATCAGTCGCAAATCACCGACTACCTCAGCCGCATCGTGCAGCCGCGGCTCGCCTCGCTCGCCGGGGTGCAGCGCGCGGACGTCTTTGGCGCGCGCATCTTCGCGATGCGCGTCTGGCTCCGGCCCGAGAAGATGGCCGCGCTCAACATCAGCCCGGCGCAGGTGCGCGCGGCGCTCGCGAGCAACAACTACCTCTCCGCCGTCGGCAACACCAAGGGCTCGCTCGTCCAGGTGAACCTCACCGCCAACACCGATCTCCACACGGTGGACGAGTTCAAGGCGCTGCCGATTCGCCAGGCGAACGACACCGTCGTGCACCTCGGCGACATCGCGGACGTGCAGCTCGGCGCGGAGGACTACGACACGACGGTGCGCTACTCCGGCAACACCGCGGTTTTCATGGGTATCTTCCCGCTGCCCACCGCCAACACCATCGAAGTCATGGGACGCGTTCGGGCCGAGATGGAGGCGCTGCAGAAGGACTTGCCGAGCGGCCTCTCGGGCGTGATTGCTTACGACGCGTCGGAATATATCAGCAATGCGATCCACGAGGTCACGCACACGCTGATCGACACGCTGCTGATTGTCGTCGTCGTCATCTTTCTCTTCCTCGGTTCCTATCGCTCGGTGCTCGTGCCGGTGATGGCGATTCCGGTTTCGCTCATCGGCGGCATCTTTCTGATGCAGACGTTCGGCTTCACGCTGAACCTGCTCACGCTGCTCGCGATTGTGCTGTCGGTCGGCCTCGTGGTCGACGACGCGATCGTCGTGGTGGAAAACGTCGAGCGCCACATCCGCGAAGGCCGCACGCCGCGCGAAGCGGCGCTGATCGGGGCGCGCGAACTCGCCGGGCCGGTCATCGCGATGACGGTCACGCTCGCCGCGGTTTACGCGCCGATCGGTCTGCAGGGCGGTTTGACGGGCGCGCTCTTCCGCGAGTTCGCGCTCACGCTCGCCGGGGCTGTGACGATCTCCGGCATCGTGGCGCTGACGCTGTCCCCGATGATGTCTGCGCGGCTACTGCGCAGCGCGGCGGAGGAGGAGAAGGGATTCACCGGCTGGGTGAACCACCACTTCGATCGCTTGCGGCAGGCTTACGGCCGCGGGCTCACGCGTGCGCTGGATTATCGTCCGGTGATCTACGCGCTCTGGGTGATGATTTTCCTCTGCGCGGTGCCGATGTTCATGTTCTCCGAGAAGGAACTCGCCCCGACCGAGGACCAGAGCGTGCTCTTCGGCGGCATCTTCGGCCCCGCCAACGCGACCTCGGAGCAGAAGGACGGCTTCGCGCGCGCGGCGGAAAAGATCATGATGAACGCGCCGGACTCGCAGTTCACCTTCCAGATCATGTTCCCGCCGTCGGTCGGCGCGGGCTTCGGCGCCGACGGTTTCGGCGGCCTCGTCGCGAAGCCGTGGCAGGATCGCAAGCAAAGCATCTTCCAGATCCTCCCGCAGGTGCAGAGCAAGCTGTCGCAGATTCCCGGCCTCGAGATCTATTTCGGCCCGCCGTCGGCGCTGCCGGGCGGCAGCCAGTTCCCGGTCGAGTTCGTGATCACGAGCACCGAGGACAACCCGACCAAGCTGCTCGAGCTCGCGCAGCAGATGCAGGGCGCCGCGGCCAAGAGCGGAAAATTCAAGTATCCGCCGCAGATCGATCTGAAGTTCGATCTGCCGCAGTCGCAGATCGTCCTCGATCGCGAAAAGGTCGCGTCGCTCGGCCTCAATCTTTCCCAGGTCGGCGCGGACCTCGCGTCCGCCGTCGGCGGCAACTACGTCAACTGGTTCAACATCGCCGGCCGCAGCTACAAGGTCATCCCGCAGGTCGAGCGCAAGGACCGGCTCAACCCGGATCAACTGCGCGACATCTACGTGACGGGCCCGAAGGGCGAGCTCATCCCGCTCAGCGCGATCGCGACGATCAAGACCACGACGGTGCCGCGTTCGCTGAACCGGTTCCAGCAGCTTTCCGCGGTGAAGCTCACGGGCCAGCCGAGCCAGACGCTCGACGGCGCGCTGACGGCGCTGGAAGACGCCGCCAAGACGATCCTGCCCGCCGGCTACGGCATCGATTACACCGGCGAGTCGCGGCAGCTCCGCCAGGAAGGCAACAAGTTCCTCCCCGCGTTCGGCCTCGCGATCGTGATGATCTTCCTCGCGCTCGCGGTGCAGTTCAATTCGTTCCGCGACCCGATCGTCATCCTGCTCGGCTCGGTGCCGCTCGCGATGTTCGGCGCGCTGCTGTTCTCGTTCCTGAAAATGCCCGACCCCAACGTGCCGTATTGGACGACCGGCTGGACCACGACGATGAACATCTACGCCGAGGTCGGCCTCGTCACCCTCGTCGGCCTGATCGCGAAGAACGGCATCCTCATCGTCGAGTTCGCGAACAAGCTCCAGGAGGAGGGCAAGTCGAAGATCGAGGCGATTCACGATGCTTCGATGACGCGCCTTCGTCCCGTGCTCATGACCAGCGTGGCCACGATCGCGGGGCACTTCCCGTTGACGCTCGTCAGCGGACCCGGCGCCGCGGCGCGCAACTCGATCGGTCTCGTCCTCGTCGGCGGCATGACCATCGGCACCATCTTCACCCTCTTCGTCGTGCCCGCGGTCTACATTTTGATCGCGCGCGATCACTCGCATGATCGGGAGCAACGACAGGCCGAATCCGCGGCCGACCTTGCCACGGCCGAGCCCACCTACGCCAAATAACCTTCGATATGAAACTCGTCCGCTCCTCCTTCTCGCCCCTCCCTCGCGCGCGCCGGTTCTGGCCGGCCGCGCTGGCGGTCGCGACCACGCTTTCCGCCCAGCCCGCGCCGCAACAGCCGGTGCCCGATCAACTCGATCTCAAGACCGCGATCGGCTTCGCGCTCGAGAACAACTTCGCCATCCGGCAGGCGCGCGAACGCATCAAGCAGCAGGAGGGCGTCGTCATCGAGGTCACCGCGCGCGAAATCCCGAACGTCGCCGCCAACGGTTCCTACCAGTATAACGACAAGGACATCTCGCAGTCGTTCAATATCACGCCGACCGGCACGTCGGTGGCGAGCGATCGCGCCTGGCAGATCAGCCTGACGGCCTCGCAGGTGCTGTTCGCCGGCGGCGGCGTCCGCTCGGCGGTGAAGAGTTCGCAGCTCACCCGCGACGCCGCGGTGCTCGATCTGCAGTCGACGATCAACGACGCGCTGCTGCAGGTGCGGACCGCGTTCTACAACGTGCTCCTCGCCCGCGAGAAGATCACCGTGCAGGAAAAAAACCTGGTGTTGCTGCAGGAGCAGTTGAAGACGACGACCGATCGCTACGAGGCGGGCACGGTGTCGAGTTTCGAAAAACTCCGCGCCGAGGTCGCCGTCGCCAACGCGAAGGTGCCGCTCATCACCGCGAAGAACGACTACCGCCTCGGCATCGAGGCGCTGCGCCAGGCGCTCGGGTTCACCACGAACAAGGAGGATTCGCTCCGCAAGATCCCCGAGTTCGTCGGCACGCTCGATTACACGCCGGTGAACTTCGACCTGCAGGCGGCCTTCGACGCCGCGCACGCGAACCGTCCCGATTTGCAGCGCCTCGCCAAGCTCGCGTCCGCGCGCGAGGAGCTGATCACCACGGCGAAGTCGAATTATTACCCGACGGTCTCCGCCTTCGGCGGCTGGCAGCTCCGCAAGGGCATCACCAACGATCTCGGCGATTCCAAGGACGGCTTTCTCGTCGGCGTGCAGTCGCAGTGGAACATCTTCGACGGCCGCGCGACGGCCGGCCGCGTGATCCAGGCGCGCTCGGCGCTCGAGCAGACGAAGCTCACGCTGATCGAGGCGCAACTGGCCGCCGAGGTCGAGGTGCGCCGCGCCTATTCGAACTGGCAGCAGGCCACCGAGCTGGCGGACGCGATGAAGAAGACCGTCGAGCAGGCGGAGGAATCCGTCCGCCTCGCCAACGCGCGCTACAACGCCGGCACCGCCACCCAGCTCGATTTGCTCCAGGCGCAGACGGAACTCACGACGGCCCGGACCAACCAGATCCAGGCCTACTACACTTACACGGTCGCGGTCGCCAGCCTGCGCAAGGCGATGGGGCAGGCGGACGAGTTCGTGACGAAGTGAGACGAGCGTTCCGCGTCTCAGTGGACGCGGCGGGCGATTTCGTGGCCGCGCGCCGTGAGGCGCGGACGCGCTGTTCTCCCGCGCCGGCGTTCAAAAATTTCTCCACACTCGGCTCGCAACCTCGCGCGGGCTGGGGTGTCTTTGTCCGGTTCATCGCATGAAAAAACCTGTCCGGCTATTTCTATTCGGTGCCGCCGCGTTGCTCGTCCTGCTGCTCGGCGCCGTCCTCCTCGCGTTCAACTCGGGCTTCCAGACCTGGATCGCGCGCCGCCAGCTGGCGGCGCGTCCCGAACTCGGCGCCACGATCGGCACGGTCGCGGCCGGCCTGCACCGCGTCGAGGTGAAGAACGTGAAAGTCGATTCGCACGGCGTGGTGCTCACGCTGCCCGCCCTCGAAGTCGAACTGCCGCTGGTCGCGGCGGGGATGAACAAAAAAGTTTCGGTGACGAAACTCGTCGCGAAGGGCTGGACGCTCGATCTGTCGAAGGCGAAAAAAGTCGGCCAGGTCCTGGAGCTGACGCGGGCGTTGGCGGACGCGGCCCGTCCGGCGGAACGTCGCGCCGGTTCTGGCGAATTTTCCCTCTTGCCGTCCGCGCGCGCGGCCGACCCGGCCCCGGCGGCGTCCGCGCTGACGCTCCTTCCGGCGGGAATTTTCTCGCAGCTCAACCTGCCGGTGGATCTGGCGGTGGACGGCGTGGATCTCGAAGGAGAAGTCATTTTGCCCGACGCGCGCGGCCACGCCCGCCTCGTCGTCACGGGTGGAGGCCTCGCCAGTGGACGCGAAGGCAAATTCGACGTCGTGCTGACCGCGGCCCTCACGTCGGGGGCGGTGTCGACTTTGGAAGCACGCACGACGTTGACCGCGACGATGGACACGCCGCGGACCTTCACGAATCTCGGGCTGAAGTCCGATGCGACCGCGTCGGGTGCGCAATTCCCGCGCGGCGTGAAGCTGTCGGTGACGGCGACCGCCACGACCGCCAACAACGATGAAACCTACGCGGTCGATGTGGTCACGGATCGCCCGATTGCGACCATCAAGGCCGTTTACAGCAATCTCACGCGGCCCAATCAGGAGCACGCCGGTCCGGTTCAAATGCGCGGCACCTGGACCTTGGATGCTCGCGATACCGACTTGTCGCCATTCACGCTTGGGCGGGCGCTCCCTGAATTTACGGCGAACGGAAAAGGTGAACTGCGGATCACGCCGTCGCCCTCGCCGATGGCGCGGATCGACGGCACGCTCGATCTGCGAACGGACAAGCTGGGCGTGATTCGGCCGGAGCTGGCCGCGGTCGGCGCGCTCCGTTTCGGGGCCCGCTTCGGCGTCACGCAGAGCGGCAATGAAATCAAGATCGAGAGCCTCAGCCTCGATGTCAGCGGCGCGCAGCCGGTCGCGAAAATCGCGACCTTGCAGGCCATCACCTACACTCCCGCGACGCACGCCGTCGCCGCCGCCGATCCCGCCCGCGATCTTTTTTCCGTTTCGCTGGAAGGCCTGCCGCTGGCGTGGGCGCAGCCGTTCGCCCCGGGCCTCGTCATCACCGGCGCCGATCTGAAAGGTGAATTTGTCGCCACGGCGAGCGCCGGGGGCTTTTCGCTGCGGCCGAAGGCGCCGCTCGTCGCCGCCGGCGTATCGGTGACGCAGGCCGACAAGCCGCTGCTCAAGGCGGTTGATCTCTCGTTGAGCCCGTCGGTCGATTACACGCCGCAGGGCTGGCAGGTGTCGGCGGCCCCGCTGCTCCTGCGCAGCGGCGATGCGACGCTGCTCACGCTCGAGGCGAAGGCGGGCCAGCTCGCCGGCGCCGGCCAGCCGATCAAGGCGACCGGAAAATTTTCCGCGACGTTGCCGGCGTTGCTCGCGCAGCCCGTCGCGGGCGGACAGCTGCAGCTCACGCAGGGTGACGCCGCCGGCAATTTTGCCGCGAGCCTCGGCGCGACGAAGGAGCTCCAGGCGAAACTCGCGCTGACCAACCTCGCGGCCGATCCGAAAGTGACGACGGAAAAACTTCCGGCGGTTTCAGTGGATCTTCGCGCCGACATCGCGGCCAGCGGGCAGATCACGGTTAACGCGCCGCTGCTCGTCGAGCGCGACGGCCGCAAATCCGATCTTTCGCTCGTGGGCACGCTCACGCCCGATCCGAAGGGCCTCACGATCGCGGGCCGGGTTTCGAGCACGAAGCTGGTGCTCGACGACGTGAAGATTCTCGCGGCGCCGCTCGCCCCGCCGCCGGCGCCCGCTGCCGCCCCCGCGACGCCGCAAGCGCCCGCCGCCCCGACGAAGCCGGACACCGCCCCGCCGTGGGCGGGCATCACCGGCCAGATCGCGCTCGCGTTGAAGGAAGTGACTTACTCGGGAGCGTTTCAGGCGACCGACGTCGCCGGCACGCTGCGCCTCGACGCCGGAGCGGCCAAGCTCGACGCGGTGCGCGTCGGCTTGGGCAACGGCAGCGATGCAAAAATTTCCGGCGCCGTGACATTCGATCCGAAGGCGGCGGCGCCTTACGCGCTCAACGCCGACCTCGCCGTCACCGAGTTCGATCCCGCGCCGCTCTTCAAAGCGCTCAATCCCGGCCAGCCCGCGACGGTCGAGGGAAAATTTAACGTCACGAGCAAGCTATCCGGCCAGGCGGCGCGGCTGAACGAATTTGCGACGACCACGCACGGCGACTTCAATCTCACGAGCAAGGGCGGTGTGTTTCGCGGGTTGCCGGTGAATGTTTCCTCCAAGGTCGAAACGACGAGCAAGGTCGCGGCCGGCGTCGCGCTGCTCGGCAACCTGGCGGGCGCCATGACGGGCCGGAAGGAATACTCCGACATCGGCACCCGCGCGCAGGCGCTCTCCGAAGTCACGAAGATCTGGCAGGCGATCAACTACGACCAGTTGGGCGTGGTGATTTCGCGCGATGCCGATCTCAACACGACGCTGAAGGACTTCACGCTGATTTCGCCCGAGCTGCGTCTCACGGGCGGCGGCAAGGCGACGCACGTGAAAAACAAGCCGCTCCTCGATGAAGAAGTCGCGATGGAGTTCAAGCTGCGCGCGCGCGGCCACCACGCCGAATTGCTCAAATATCTCGGCGCGCTCGACAGCACGACCGACGAACTGGGCTATGCCGCCTGCACGCTGCCGATCAAGGTCGGCGGCACGCTCGGCAAACCCGACACGAGCGAGCTGAACAACGCGCTCGCCGCGATGGCGATTGAGAAGAGCGGCGTGAAGGACAAGGCGGGCGAGTTGCTGAAAGGGCTGTTCGGGAAATGAAGTAGCGCCAGTCTTCGACTGGCGACTCGCCGGTCGAGGACCGGCGCGACCTTCGCTGCGGTCTTGCGCTCGCCGCGCGACGCGCACAAATCCTGCTCGTTGCCGCCATGCCGTCTTCGTCCCGCCTTCGCCTGCCGTCCAGCCTGCGGACGCGCGACCTGTTGATCGGGGCGTGGACGGGCGCGGTGCTGCTGTTTCTCTACCTGCCGATCGCGGTGCTCGTGGCTTATTCGTTCAACGCCTCGCGGCTGAACGTCGTGTGGGAAGGCTTCACGTTCGCGTGGTATCGTCGCGTGTGGGAGAACGCCCCACTCCTCGAGGCGGCGCGCAACAGCCTGGTGATCGCGATCGTGACGACGATTTTGTCGGTGGTCCTCGGGACGCTCGGCGCGTGGCTGCTGCATCGCTACCGGTTTCGCGCGGCAGGCGGAATTGAAACGCTGGCGGCCGTGCCGATGGTGATGCCGGAAATCCTGATGGGCATCAGCCTGCTGGTGTTCTTCGCGACGCTCGGGTTGCCGCTCGGCTTCACCTCGGTGATCATCGGGCACGTCACGTTCAGCTTTCCGTTTGTGCTCGTCGCGGTGCAGGCGAGATTGCGCGGACTCGACCCGGCGCTCGAGGAGGCCGCGCTCGATCTCGGGGCGACACCGACGCAGGCGTTCTGGCTCGTGATCGTGCCGTGCCTGCGTCCCGCGATCGTGGCGGGCGCGCTGATGGCCTTCACGCTCTCGTGGGACGAATTGATCGTGACCTTCTTCACGGCGAGCGCGGCATCGGCCACGCTGCCGATCCGGATTTTCGGCATGGCCAAGGTCGGGCTCAATCCCATGCTCAACGCGCTCTCCACGATCTTCGTCGTCGCGACGGCGGCGCTCGTGATTTTTTCCGCTTACGTCCGCAAACTCAGCCGCTGATTCCCGTTTTCATGAAACGTCTCCGCTTTCTCCTCCTGGTTGGTCTCCTCTGCCGCCTCGGCGACGTCCGCGCGGCCGAGCTGAATCTCTTCGGTTGGTCGGAATACGTCCCGCAGACCGTCCTCGACGGCTTCACGAAGGAGACCGGGATCAAAGTTAATTTCGAGACGTTCTCCTCGAACGAGGAGCTCATCTCGAAACTCGTCGCCGGTGGCGGCCGCTACGATCTGGTGCAGCCGTCCGACTACGCCGCCGAGGTGATGATCCGGCAGAAACTCCTGGCGCCGCTCGATCGCGCGAAGCTGCCGAACCTGAAAAATCTCGATCCCGCGTTCACCAACCGCCCGCACGATCCCGAGGGAAAATTCACCGTGCCCTACATGAGTGGCTCGGTGGGCATCGTCATCAACACCGAGAAGGTGAAGGCGCCGGTCGCCGGCTACCGCGACGTCTTCCAGCCGCGTTTCAAGGATCGCCTCGTTGTTCTCAACGACAACCGCGAGATCGTCACGTGGGCGCTCTCCACGCTCGGCCTCCCGATCAACACGATCACGACCGAGAGCCTGGCGAAGGCGCGGCCGGTCGTCGCGGAGTGGGTGAAGCTCGTGAAGGTGTTCGACTCCGACAGCCCGAAGACCGCGCTGCTCAACGGCGACGTCGACCTCGGCGTCGTGTGGAGCGGCGAAGCCGCGATCCTCTGGAACCAGAACAAGAAATTCAAATATGTGATCCCGGCGGAAGGCGCGCATCAGTTCATCGACGTGCTCGCGATTCCGGCCAACGCGAAAAACCCCGCCGCCGCGCACGAGTTCATCAACTATCTCCTGCGCCCCGAGGTCTCGAAACTGATCTCGGCGGCGTTTCCCTACACGAACCCGAACGCCGCCGCCCGCGCGCTGCTGTCGGCGGATGAACTCGCGAATCCCGCGAGCTACCCGAAGGCGGGAAAACTCGAGACGTTTCGCGACATCGGCAAAATGGCCGCCGCCGTCGATCGGCTCGTGACGGATTTGAAGAGCGCGAAATGAACAGATGAGCGACCAGAGACCAAGGACGAGAGACCAGGGACTCGAACCCAACGGACAAACCTTCATTTCCGAAAAGTCTTTGGTCTCTGGTCCCTCGTCTCCGGTCCCGGCGCGCGAGCGCCCGAGCTGGCGCGCGTGGCTGCTGCTCGCGCCGATGGTCGCGTGGCTGACACTCTTCGTCGTCGCGCCGACCGCCATCCTGTTCGTCTACAGTTTTTGCGAGCGCGACGAACTCGGCCGCGTGGTCTTCAGTTTCACGTGGGAAAACTACCAGCGCGTCGTCGATCCCGTTTACCTGCGAATCTTCGGCCGCTCGATCGGCTACGCGGCGTTGACGACGCTCCTCTGCATCGCCGCGGGTTTTCCCGTCGCGTATTGCATCGGCCGCGCGAGGGCGACGTGGCGCGATCGGTTGCTGCTGCTCGTGATGGTGCCGTTCTGGACGAGTTTCCTCATCCGCACCTACGCCTGGATCACGATCCTGAAGGAGGAGGGGCTGCTCAACGCCGTGCTGCGGGCGCTGCCGCTGGGCCTCGGCCCGACTGATCTGCTTTATACGCCGACGGCCGTCGTCATCGGGCTCGTTTACGCGTATCTGCCGTTCATGATCCTGCCGATCTACGGCAGCGTCGAAAAACTCGATGGCGCGCTGATCGAAGCCGCGCACGATCTCGGCGCCGGGCCGTGGCGGGTTTTTACCGCGGTGATTTTTCCGCTCACGCTGCCCGGCATCGCGGCGGGGACGCTGCTTGTGTTCGTTCCCGCCATCGCGATGTTCGCGATCACGGACCTGATGGGCGGCGCGCGCGTGCCGCTCATCGGCAACGTCATTCAAAACCAATTCCTGCAGGCGCGCGACTGGCCGTTCGGCGCGGCGCTGGGCACGGTGTTCATGGCCTTGTTCGCCGTGACTTACTGGGCGCTGTTGCGGCTGCGCGATCGCGGGGAGGCGAGGGCATGAGCGCGAAGGTCGAGTTGCGCGGCGTGACGAAACGCTTCGGCGCCGTCGAGGCCGTGAGCGACGTCACGCTCGAGATCGCCGCCGGCGAATTTCTCACGCTGCTCGGCCCGTCGGGCTGCGGCAAAACGACGCTGCTGCGGCTCATCGCGGGTTTCGATCAACCGACGGCGGGCGCGGTTTGGGTGGGCGGGCAGGACGTGACGGCGCGGCCGCCGTATCGCCGGCCCGTGAACCAGGTTTTCCAAAGCTACGCGCTCTTCCCGCATCTCACGGTCGCCGAGAACGTGGCGTTCGGTTTGAAAATGCAGCGCGTGCCGGCGGATGAAACCGCGCAGCGCGTCCGCCAGGCGCTCGACCTGGTGTCGCTCACGGGACTCGACGCGCGCCAGCCGCACCAGCTTTCCGGCGGGCAGAAACAACGCGTGGCGCTCGCCCGCGCGATCGTGTGCCGGCCGCAGGTGCTGTTGCTCGACGAGCCGCTGTCGGCCCTCGACGCCAAGCTCCGCCTCGCGATGCAGCTCGAGTTGAAGCGACTCCAGCGCCAGCTCGGCATCACGTTCGTGTTCGTCACGCACGATCAGGAGGAGGCGCTGACGATGAGCGACCGGATCGCGATCGTGAACCGCGGAAAAATCGAGCAGGTCGGATCGGCGCAGGAAATTTACCACCGGCCGGCGACGCCGTTCGTGGCGGACTTCGTGGGCGAGGCCAATCTTCTCCAAGCCGAGTTGCTCGCGCGCGACGCCGGGAGCGCCCGCGTGCGCGTCGCCGGCGGATTGGAGCTGGCGTTGCCCGCGGCCGCCTGGCCGGCGGGCGCCAAAGCCGCGCTCATCTCGATTCGCCCGGAAAAGGTGCACGTCGCGCGCGCGCCCGTGACGGCGACGAACACCTTCGCCGCGAAAGTCATCGAGGAAGTGTTCAAGGGCGCGACCGATCACCTGAGCCTTGTGACCGACGCCGGCACGCGGCTCAACGCGCTCGTGGCGAACGAAAGCGCGCTGGGCGAAATCTTCCACGCGGGCGACAAAGTTTTTTGCGGACTGCACGCCGACGACCTTGTCGTTTTGCGCGTGGAGTGACACGGTGCGGGCGTGATCGCGTCCGTCGCATTTCAGAATTTCAAGGCGCTGCGGAGCACGAGCGTCGCGCTCGCGCCGTTCAACCTCGTGATCGGGCCGAACGGCAGCGGCAAATCGAGCCTGATCCAGGCGCTGCTGCAACTGCGAGGACTCGCGAAGCTGCCACCGGCGACCGGCCAGCCGTCCGCGCCGAAACCGCGGAGCCCGCGCGTGGAGTTTCATTTCTCGCCGCCGCACGACGGCGTCACGGTCCGCCTGGGTTGCCGATCGGAGATCATGTGCGACACGTTGCGCATCGACCCGGCCAACGCCGCCGGCTGGCCGGCGCTGCGGGAGCGCATCGCGCGCATCCGCAGTTTCGTGCTCGATCACAACGCGATGACGGCGCCGGCGCTGCTCCTCGATGGCGTCACGCTCGCCGCGGACGGATCCAACCTCGCCGCGGTGCTCGCGCTGCGCCGCGAACGCCAGCCGAGGGACTTTGCCGCGCTCGCGGCGGAATTCGTGCGCATCATGCCGGAGTTTTCCGCGCTGGAGCTCGCCGACCGCGGCGGCGGCAAGGTCGCGTTGGAACTGAAACTGGGCGAAACCGAGGTGGTGGCGGCGGACAATGTTTCGCAGGGAACGCTTTACCTCCTCGCGCTGCTCGCGCTGGCGTTTGATCCGGTGCCGCCGTCGGTGCTGTGCATCGAGGAAATCGATCGCGGCATCCATCCGCGGATGCTGCGCGAGATCCGCGACGCGCTCTACCGGCTGAGTTATCCGAAATCGTTCCAGCTCTCGCGCGAGCCCGTGCAGGTGATTGCGACGACGCACTCGCCCTACATGGTGGACCTGTTCCGCGAACACCCCGAGGAGATCGTCATCGGCCAGAAACACGGCCGCGAGGCCAAGTTTGAACGGCTGGCCGATCGCAGCGATCTGCGGGAGCTGCTGCAGGAAGGTTCGCTGGGCGACATGTGGTTCAGCGGAATCTTCGGCGGCGTGCCGGAGGAGAAACCATGAAAGCGGTTGAAGCAGGAAGCCAGGAAACCTGGAAGAAGACAGAACCAATTCAGAAGCCACGAAGCCATGAATCATCCTTGGCTTCATGGCTTCTGAATTACTTTTCCGGGTTTCCTGGTTTCCGGCTTCTCCTCATCCGCCTCGCATGAAGGTCGCCATCCTCACCGAGTCGCCGGCGGACGAGACGGCGTTGCGCGTGCTCGTCGAGGCGGTGCTCGGGGCGCCGCCGCATTTTGTGTCGCCCGGCCTGCGCGCGCGCGGCTGGCCGAACGTCGCCCAGTTGTTGCCGGCGGTGATCCGGCACCTGCACTTCCAGACGGATACCGACACGCTGGTCGTGGTCGTCGATTCGGACGACTCCGTGGTGCACACCGCGGCGCACGATCGGCCGGATTATTTTCATCCGCAGTGCCGGATGTGCGAGCTGCGCGCGGTGTTCCGGCGGACGGTGAAAAAACTTCCGCCCGCACACGGCCGCGACCGGCTCTGGCGAGCGGTGGGCATCGCGGTGCCGGCGATCGAAGCGTGGTATTTGTGCGGGCGCGACTCGTCGGTGAGCGAGGCGAATTGGATCGCGGGACAGGCGAGCGGGCGGCAGCCGTATTCCCGCGCGGAACTGAAGTGGCGCGTTTACGGCACGGATCGGCCGACGCTGCCGCAGGAAATCCGTTGCGCGCTGCACGAGGTCGAGCGGCACCGGCGCGATCCGCGCCGGCTGGAAAACGATTTCCCCGGCTTCGCCGCGCTCGGCCGCGATCTGCGCGCGGCGACGGGCGGAGCGAAAAGTTTTGAAACGCGCCCGCCTTCGTCGGCATAACTGCGGCGCGCTCATGCCCAAACCCCTTTTTCGCCGGCGCTCGCATCTTCCGCTCCTGCTTGAACTGTTCGCCAGCGCCGTGGTGCGGCTGCTCTACCGCATCCGGGTGAGCGGCGTCGAACACTTCCCGGCCACCGGCGGCGTGCTGCTGATCTCGAACCATCTTTCGTATGTGGACGTCTGCGTGCTCTCGCTGGCGTGCCCGCGGCCAATTCGCTTCCTCGGCTACCGCGGGTTGACGCGCAATGCGTTTTTCAACCTCGGCTTCGATCTCGCCGGCGTGATTCCCATTTCCTCGGCGCAGCCGCTCGAGGCGATGCGCGTCGCCGCGAAAGCGCTGAAGGCGGGCGAGGTCATCTGCATTTTTCCGGAAGGACACATCTCGCGCACCGGCCAGCTCATGGAGATCAAAAAGGGATTCGAGCTGATCGCGCGGCAGGCCAATGTGCCGGTGGTCGCGGCGGCGCACGATGGACTGTGGGGCTCGATTTTTTCGTTCGCCGGGCACAAATACATCTGGAAATCCCCGCGGGTGATGCCGACGGATGTCTTCGTGGCGTTCGGCCGGCCCGCGCCGCCGGATCAAGTCAGCGTCGCGTGGGCGCGGCGGGAATTGCTCGATCTCGGCTGCGTGGCGTTTGAAGAGCGGCCGCGGTTGAAGCGCCATCTCGGGCGCGAATGCGTGCGGATGCTGACGCGTCATCCCCGCCGCGTCGCCGTGATCGATCGCACGGCGGAACGACGCGAACTGACGTGCGCCCAGCTCTACGCGGCGGCGGCGACGCTGTCGCGGCGGTTGCGGGCGACGGTGCCGGAGCAGCGCGTCGGCATCGTGTTGCCGCCGGGAGCGGGCGCCTTCATCGCGAATCTCGCCGTGATGGCGGCGGGCAAGACGCCGGTGAACCTCAACTTCACGGCGGGCCGCGCCGCGCTCGAGTCGAGTCTGCAACTCGCCGGCATCGCGACCGTGCTCACGGCCGACGCGCTGAAGCCGAAGCTGCCCAATTTTCCGTGGCCGGAGCGCACGCTCGATCTGAAAGCGGAGATGGAGGCGGCGGGCGGCAAGCGCGCGATGGCGCCCTGGCTCGCCGCCGCGTGGCTGTTGCCGAACCAGTGGTGCGCGTCGCTGCTGGGCCTGCCGCGGCTCGGCGATCGCGCGGAGGCGGGCCTGCTGTTCACCAGCGGCAGTTCCGGCGAACCGAAAGGCGTGGTGCTGTCCCACCGCAACATCCTCGCGAACTGCGCCCAGATTTCATCGCTCTCGATCTTGCCCGAGTCCTGTTCGCTCCTCGGGTGCCTGCCGGTCTTCCACAGCTTCGGCTTCACGGTCACGTTGTGGTATCCGATGCTCCGCGGCTGCGAAGTGATCACGGTGCCGAGTCCGCTCGACACCCGCAAAATCATCGACGCCATCCGCGACGAGCGCGCCACGGTGCTGCTCGGCGCGCCGACGTTCATCCGCCCGCTGCTGAAGAAAGCGCAGCCGGGCGAACTGCGCTCGCTCGATCTCATCGTGACGGGCGCGGAGAAACTGCCCGACGATTTGTTCAAGGCCTTCCTCGAGACCTTCCACATCGAGATTCACCAGGGCTACGGGCTCACGGAGACGACGCCGGCGACGAACATCAACCAGCCCAATCCGCCGATCGTGACCAGCACCGGCGAGTTTCAGCTCGGCAAGAAACCCGGCGCGGTTGGCCGGCTCATGCCGGGCATCACCGCGCGCATCGTCGATCCGGAAACGGGCGCGGAGCTGCCGTTGACCGAAACCGGCATCGTGCTCTTCCGCGGCGCGAATGTTTTCGCGGGCTACCTCGACGACGAGGCGAAGACGCGGGCGGCGTTTCGCGACGGCTGGTTCGTGACGGGCGATCTCGGGCGCTTCGACAACGACGGGTTCCTCTACATCGAGGGGCGCCTGTCGCGTTTTTCCAAAATCGGCGGCGAGATGGTGCCGCACGGCACGGTGGAGCAGACGATCATCGATCTTCTCCAACTCGATCAAAGCTCCGGTTACGTGGCCGTGATCGTCGGCGTGCCGGATCCCGGCAAGGGCGAGGCGCTCGTCCTGCTGACGACGCTGCCGCTCACCGTCGAGGACGTGCGCGCGCGCTTGCTCGAAGCCGGCGTGCCCAGCCTCTGGGTGCCGAAGATCCTCCGGCGCGTGGAAAAAATCCCCGTGCTCGGCACCGGCAAACTCGATCTCAAGCGCTGCCGCGAACTGGCGCTCGAGCCCGCGAAAGCCTGACGCGCGGTGCCTTCGTTCAGCGCCGTTACGGCGTGACTGAAAATGCGAGCAGCCCGTAGGGCTCCCTGTTCTGCGGATAGGGATGGGACATCACGAGCACACGGACGGTGTCGCCGACCTTGTAGTTGGTCTTGGCGAGCGGATCGCTGGCGATGACTTGCTGGCCCTTGTATTCGACCACGTAGGCGCGGAAGATCGCGTCGCCGTCTTTGGCGGAGAAAACCTGCACGACTTTCGTGTTGATGGCTTCGTGCCAGCCTTTGGACGTATCGACGGGCGGCGTCGCGGGCACCGGATCGCCGGCGCCGGCCAAGGGCAGGGAGAGCGTAACGAGGAACAGAAGGAAGAGGGATTTCATGGGCATTGGGGAGGAGAAAACGCCGTGGGTGGTTCGAGCGCAGGAAATCTTGCAACGTCCTCCAGCGGTGATTTCGGGGGCGGGCGAAATTCTCGCCGCATCGCAAACCACCCGAGGGCCGCGGTTGTCGCCACGAGGGGAAAAATCACGAGGTAGGGCGCCAGCATGATCGAGTTGCGGCGGCCAGCTTGCGTGACCGGAAGGCGGAGTCGAGATAACTGCGCGAGTGCGCCGGATCAGGCCGGACTTTTCGGATCGGCCACGGGCAGCTCGAGGATAAAGGTCGCGCCCTTGCCGGTCCCGGCGCTTTCGACGGTGAGCGTGCCGCGCATTTCCCGGGCGGCGTTGGCGCTCGAGTGCAGGCCGAAGCCGTGGCCGGTTTTCCGCGTGGTGAAGCCGTGGCCGAAGATGCGCGTGAGATTTTCCGACGGGATGCCAATGCCGTTGTCCTGCACGATCAGGCGCACCACGCCCGCCGTCGACGGATCGATGCGCACCGTGATGAGTTTCTCCGGCTGCGGGCCGTCGTCACAGGCATATTTCGCGTTGCGGATCAGGTTGACGAGAATCTGCAGCGCCTTCGCTTTTTCGGCGATGACCTTCGGCGCGGCGACGAATTCGCGGACGACGTGCACGTCGTGGCGGACGAGCGCGCTGGCGTTCATGCGCAGGGCGTCCTCCATCAGCGCGGCGGCATCGAGCGGCTCGATCACGCCGACCATCGTCGCGTAGGCCTGCTGCATCGAGACGATCTCCTTGATGTGGTCGATGTGCTGCTGCATCTGCGCGAGTTCGGCGAGGAGACGGTCGCGTTCGGCGACCGCGTGCTGCGCGAGCGACGCGAGGAATTCCGGCACGCGCTTGCCCTTGGGATCGTTGGTCAGGAACTCGCCGAGATCGGCGGAGTGTTCCTGCAGCAGCGCGGAAATTTTCTGGAGGCTGCCGGCTTTCGATTCACGGAGCCCGGTGGCGAGGATCGTCGCGGAGACGTTGAGGCTCGTGAGGACGTTGCCGACGTTGTGCAGCACGCCGGTCGCCACTTCCGCCATGCCGGCGGCGCGCGAGGCGTCGACGAGATCCTTGTGCGCCTTCTCGAGATCGACCTCCATCTGCTTGGTCGCGGTGACGTCCTTGCTCAGGCCGAACGTCCCGATCACTTCGCCGTTGGGATCGCGCAGCGGCATCTTGCTCGAGAGCGCCCAGGTCTTGCGGCCGTCCGGCCAGACGAGCCGCTCGAGCTTGCCGATCACGGGCGTGCCCGTGCTCATGATGTTTTCCTCGTCGACGCGCGCCCACTCGGCGTGCTCGGGGGAAAAGAAATCGGCGTCGGATTTCCCGATCATGTCGCCGGGCTCGAGGCCATGCCGGCGGGCCTTCGAACGGCTGACGGCGATGAAGCAGCTCTCGCGGTCCTTGAAATAGACGAGGTCGGGGACGTTCTCGAGGAAGGCGGTCACGAGCGCGCGATCGAGCAGCGCGGCGGTGGTTTCGGGGACGTCGAAAGTGGAAGACGGGCTCAGGTTCATGTCGGGGGCAGCGTCGGGGGCGGGACGGGGAGATCGAGGGTGAAGGTGGCGCCGTGGCCGAGGCCGGCGCTGCAGGCCGTCAGCCGGCCCTTCATTTCGCGGGCGGCGTTGGCGCTGGAGTGCAGCCCGAAGCCGTGGCCGTGTTTTCGCGTGGTGAAGCCGTGGGCGAAAATGCGCGTCAGGTTTTCGGCGGGAATGCCGACGCCGTTGTCGCTCACGATGAACAGCACGCGGCCCTCGCCGCCGGGCGTGATGCGCAGCGTGATCACCTTGTCCTTCGCCGGGCCGTCGTCGCACGCGTATTTGGCGTTGCGGATGAGGTTGACGAGGATCTGGAGGATTTTTCCCTTTTCGCCGAGCACCGCGGGGATGAACGCGAAGTCCTGGACAACGCGGACATCATGCCGGACCAGCGCGCCGGCGTTCATGCGCAACGCGTCCTCCATCAGGGTTTCGGGCGCGAGGTGTTCGACGCAGCCGACGGTCGTCGCATACGCCTGCTGCATCGTCACGATCTCTTTGATGTGATCGATGTTCTTCTGGAGGGACGCGATCTCCGCGAGCAGCCGATCGCGCTCGGAGACCGCGTGCGACGCGAGCGACGCGATGAATTCGGGGAGCTTGCGGCCCTTCGGGTCGGAGGTGAGGAACGCGCCGAGTTGCGCGCGGTTCTCGCCGATCAGCGCGCAGACCTTGGCGAGGCTGTCCGTCTTCGCCGCGCGCAGGCCGGTGTTGAGCAGGGTGGCGGAGACGTTGAGGCTGCTCAGGACGTTGCCGACGTTGTGCAGCACGCCCGTCGCGACCTCGGCCATGCCGGCGGTGCGCGAGGCATCGACGAGGTTCTTTTTCGCTGCCTCGAGATCGTGCTCGAGCCGACGCGAGGTGGTGACGTCGCGACTCACGCCAAACGTGCCGATGATTTCGCCGGCGTTGTCGCGCAGCGGCATTTTGGTCATGCTGAGCCAGATGGTCCGGCCGTCGGGAAATTTCTTTTCCTCGACGTGATCGATCTGCGGCTGGCCGGTGCGGATGATCGCCTGCTCGCTGTCGAAGGAGTGCTGCGCGTTTTCCTTCGAGAAGAAATCGAAATTCGTGCGGCCGAGCACCTCGAGCGGCGAGGTGCAGCCGAGGCAGCGGACGAGCGAGCGGCTGAGCGCGATGTAACGCGACTGGCGGTCCTTGAAGTAGACGAAGTCGTGGACGTTTTCCAGGAACGCGTCGACGAGCACGCGACCAAGCAGCGCGGGCTCGATCGGCGCGGTTTCGGCAGGGGCGGCCAACGACGCGCTCATGGGAATCAGGCCACGGCCGCGGTGGCCGGATCGGGGTTCAGCATTCGCTGCACCATGTCGCGCAGCGCCTCCGGCCGGACCGGCTTCGCGAGGTAGTCATCCATGCCGGCGGCGATGCAGGCGTCGCGGTCGCCGGCCATCGCGTTGGCGGTCATCGCGACGATCCGCAGTTCACGCGCGAAGCCGGGCGTGCCGGCGGCCTGCGCGGAGCGGATCCAGCGCGTGGCTTCGAGGCCGTCCATCACCGGCATCTGCTGGTCCATCAAGACGAGCGCGTAACGCTTGACGCGCAGCGCCTCGATCGCCTCGCGGCCGTTGGCGACGACATCGGCGGAGTAGCCGAGGTTGCGCAACTGGAGGAGCGTGACCTTCTGGTTCACCGGGTTGTCCTCGGCCACGAGGATCGGAATTTCGGCGCCGGCGCGCCGCGGCGCGTTGGCGGGATGGATGGGACACGCGGTGGCGCCGAGGCGGGCGCCGGCGAGGACGCGCCCGAGCGTCGCCCGGAATTTTTCGACGTGGAGCGGCTTGAGTTCACACGCGGAGAGCCCGTGCTGGTCGAGCGCGGTCGCGGGGAGGCGTTCGCCGCGCGACGTGAGCATGACCATCGTCGGCCGCGGGATGGCGGGGTCGGCGAGGATGGCGCGCGCGAGCCCGAGTCCATCGGTGCCCGGCATGTGATGATCCAGGATGACGAGATCGAAGGGTTCGGCGGCGAGAGCGGCGGCACGCAGGGCGGAGAGAGCAGCTTCGGCCGAATCGGCCTCCACATGGTGCATCCGCCACTGCGTGCAAAGGTGATCGAGCAGTTTCCGGTTCGTCGCGTTGTCGTCGACGATCAGCGCGCGGTGGCCCTCGAGCTGCGAGGCCGCGAGCGTGAATTCCGCGATCGGATCCTCCGGCGGATCGAGCAGCACGGTGAACCAGAACGTCGAGCCGGCGTCGCCCGCGCTGCGGACGCCGATTTCGCCGCGCATCAGCGTCGTGAGGCGCTTGCAGATCGCGAGGCCGAGGCCCGTGCCGCCAAAGCGCCGCGTGGTCGAGGAGTCCGCTTGCACGAACGGCTGGAAGAGCGCGGCCTGCACCGTCTCGGGAATGCCGATGCCGGTGTCGCTGATCTCGAAACGGAGCAGCGTGCGCTCGCCGGCGGGGCGTTCGACCGTCACGCGCAGGACCACCTCGCCGTGCGTGGTGAACTTGATCGCGTTGCCGAGCAGGTTGAGGACGATCTGGCGCAGCCGCACCGGATCGCCGCGCACGCGCGCGGGCACGGCGGGATCGATCTGCATGACGAGTTCGAGTCCCTTCCGCGCGGCCAGGTCGGCGTGCAGGTCGAGGGCGAGTTCGAGCTGTTCCGCGAGCGAGAAGTCGATCGACTCGAGCACGAGGCGGCCGGCCTCGATCTTGGAGAAGTCGAGAATGTCGTTGATGATGACGAGCAGCGCCTCGCCGCTCTGGCAGAGCGTCTGCGTCAGATCGCGCTGCTCCGAGTTGAGCGGCGTGCTGAGCAGGAGGTTGCCCATGCCGATGACGCCGTTCATCGGCGTGCGGATCTCGTGCGACATGTTCGCGAGGAACGCGCTCTTCGCGATGTCCGCGGCTTCCGCCGCCTCCTTCGCGCGCTTGAGGTCGAACTCGATGAGGATGCGCCGGCCGATTTCCTCGTGGAGCGCGCCGTTGGCCGACTCGAGGTCGGCGGTGCGGGCGCGCACGCGCGCTTCGAGCGCATCGGCGTCGGCGCGCGAGCGCTGGAGGAGATTCCATTTCGCGGTGAGCGCGTTCGCGAGCTGCAGCACCTCGATCGTGTCGAACGGTTTCTTGAGAATCACGAGCCGGTCCGTGCCGCCGATCTTCGCGAGCATCTCGTCCCACGAGTAATCCGAGTAGGCCGTGCAGATCACGATTTGGAGATCGGGCGCGACCTTCCAGAGTTCGAGCGTGGTTTCCACGCCGTCCCAGCCGGGCGGCATGCGCACGTCGACAAACGCCATCGCATGCGGGCGTCCCTCGGCGATCGCCTTCTGGACGAGCGCGAGGCCTTCGCGGCCCTGATGCGCGGAATCGAGTTCGAATTCCACGTTCGCCCGCGGCGCGGCGTCGGTGGGCTCGCCCAGCAACTCCGCCTCCAGCGCATCCACCGCCGCCGCGGCGGCGGTGACCTGCGGGCAGAGGATTTTCCGGATGTCAGCGTGAATCGCGACGTTGTCGTCGATGACGATAACGCGATTGTTGCGGACAGCGGTCGCTGTGGCCGATGGATGCATGATGGTGGCGGCACGGCCGGAAACAGCCGTGGGGATGCATGCTCTATCGACGCTTTGTTACGAAAATGAAGCGCCGGCCCCGGCCGCGAGGGGAGAATTCCCCTAGGTTTTTAACCGACGAAACTTAACGCGCACCAACGCGCGGCACTCGTCAGCACGGCTGGTGGCCCCAGTCCGTTTCCTTCAGATTCTTTTCGTAAAGCGCCATCTGCTCCTCCGGCGTGAGCTTGCTCGGATCGACGGGAGCGTCGGCGCCAACCGGCGGAACCGCAGGCGGAGGCGGGCTGCTCGCGGCGCCGGTGATGGACGCAGGGGGCTGACGGGGATTTTCGGCCGAAGGAGTCATCGCAGAACGGGCAGAGAGAAACGCGATGCGTTGCGGAGGTTAAGTCAAAAGCGACCGGGGACTGCAACCGCCGGCGTCAATACACCTGCGGAATCAGGATTTCCTCCGGGATCGGGCCGCGGGTGTAATCGGGATGATATTCGCGCGGCGGCAGCTTGACGATCGGGTGTTCGACTTCGCGATAAGGCACCTGCGAGAGCAGATGGTGGATGCAGTTCAGCCGCGCCTTCTTTTTGTTCACGCCGGGCACGACCCACCACGGCGCCTCGGCGATGTGCGTGCGCTGCAACATCACTTCCTTCGCCTTGGTGTAGAGTTCCCACCGGCGTCGCGACTCGAGATCCATCGGGCTGAGTTTCCACTGCTTGAACGGATCGTTGATGCGGCAGCGGAAACGAAACTCCTGTTCTTCATCGGTGATCGAAAACCAATATTTGATCAGCCGGATGCCGGAACGGACCAGCATTTTCTCGAACTCGGGCGTGGAGCGGAAAAATTCCTCGTATTCCGCGTCGGTGCAGAACCCCATCACGCGTTCGACGCCCGCGCGGTTATACCAGCTGCGATCGAAGAGCACCATCTCGCCTGCGGCCGGCAGGTGCGCGATGTAGCGCTGGAAATACCACTGCGTTTTTTCGCGATCGGTGGGGGCGGGGAGCGCGGCGACGCGCGCCACGCGCGGGTTGAGCCGCTGCGTGATGCGCTTGATCACGCCGCCCTTGCCCGCCGCATCACGGCCCTCGAACACGATCACCAGTTGGTAGCCTGTCTCGACGATCCAGTCGTGCATCTTCACCAGCTCGCCCTGCAGGCGGAAAAGTTCGGAAAAGTATTTGTTGCGCTCCGCCTGATCCGAGTCGTGCGCGAGCGGGCGGACCTTGTCGCCGGGATTGATCGCCTCCCAGTCCTCGCGCTCCATCTCGAGCTCCTCGTCGTAGTCGTCCATCAACTCGCGGTGCACCCGCTTGATGAATTCGTCGTCCTGGCGGTGGGGATCTTTGGGCATGGGAGGATGGGCGGCGGACGGGTCGGGTGCGGCGAAGCTGCCGGACAACACCCGATCCCACTTGGTCCGCGACGGGAAACAAGGTGACGAAGGTGGTCAAGCGAGCGCGCGCGCGCCGGGCGCGCCGTGACGCGATTGTAACCTCGACCGACCGCAAAAACGTCCACGCGTTCGCCGCGCCTTGTCGGGCGTCCGAGCGTCATCGTGTCCTAGCTGAGCTCCTCGCGGGTGAGCGGCGCCTGATTACTTCCGTCACTGCGCGAGCGAAGTCACCAGGAGGATCACGTATTGAACCCCCTTGTAGGAATCCTTCGGGTCGAAACTTTCCGTCAGCGCGTGCGCTTCCTTCGCGATGCCGCCACCGCCGATCGTGATCGCGGGGATGCCCAGCCACATCGCGGCGTTGGAGTCGGTTGAACTCGACGTGAGCAGCGGTCGCAGCCCGATCGCGCGCACCGCGCCCTGCGCCGTCATGACGATCGGCGACTCGGGCGGCGTCTCGCCGACCGGGCGATCGCCGACCAACTGGATGTCGACGGTGATCGTGCCCTTGTTTTTCCAGCGCTCGTTCTCCTCCTTCGCGGCCTCGTTGATCGCGGCGAGGATCTTGTCGCGGGTTGTGGTGAGGGATTTCGCGTCGGTCGAGCGCATGTCGACATCGAACCAGCCTTCGAACGGGATCGAATTGACGGATGTGCCGCCGCCGATGACGCCGACGTTGAACGTCGTCTTCGGATTCGCCGGCACCTGGATTTCGTCGATCTTCGCGACCGCGCGGCCGAGCGCGTGAATCGGGTTCACCAAGCCGAACGCGCCGTAGCTGTGTCCGCCGGGACCGTTGAACGTGACGTGGTAGCGGTAGCTGCCGACGCCGTGATAAACGATGTTCGCCGGATCGCTGCCGTCGATCGAGATGAAGTAATCGACCTGATCCTTGAGCGTTTCCTTGAGGAGCTGTTTCGTGCCGCGCAAATCGCCGAGGCCCTCTTCGCCGACGTCGGCGGCGAACGTGATCGTGCCGTTCGTCGGCACCTTCGCCTCCTGCAGCGCGCGAATCGTCGCGAGCAGCGCGGCGAGTCCGCGCGTGTCGTCGCCAATGCCGGGCGCGCGGAGGATATTGACGTCGCGCCTCACGGTGACGTCGGTGCCCTCGGGAAACACGGTGTCGAGATGCGCCTCGATCAGAATGTTCGGCCGCGGATTCGTGCCGGGCCGCGTGCCGACGACGTTGCCGACCTTGTCGATGAACACGTTCTTCAATCCGTAGTGCTCGAAGAGCGCCCTCACGGCGGCGGCGCGTTTTTCCTCTTTGAACGGCGGCGCGGGAATCTCACACAGCTTCACCTGCAGCTCGATCATCTCCGGTTCGTTTTTCTGCGCGGCGGCGAGCGCGGCCTTGATCGCCGGGTCGTCCTTGAGCGCGGCCGGATCGCCGGGAGCGGCGATCGCCGGAATGAGCAGCAGCAGTGGAACGGCGGACAGGAGGAGGCGGAGATGTCGCATGATGAGAGGAAGAGGCTCAGCAAAACGCCGCGGCGCGGTCGGGCAACATTGCTTTGGGCCGACTAGTCCGCGTCGTTTTTCTCGATGTGAAACGTGTGCAGCACGTGATGGAAGATCGGGCCGAGGATGATGCCCGTCGCGGAAATAAACACCACGCCCGAGAAGAGCGCGTAGGCGGACGCGAAGAGTTTCGCCGCGTCGGAATGAAGTTCCCCGGCCGGGCCCATGCCGGTGAGAATCATCGCCGCATTCATGACCGCGTCGACCCAGCTGAAATGGGCGATGAAGCGATAACCGAGGACGCCGATGGTGAGCGAGGCGGCGATGACGCTGCCGGCGAGGCCCCACGCTTTCGCGTAGCGATGGTAAAACAGCCGCCGGGCGCCGGCGTGGGTCTTGCTGAGCGGTTTGGCGGGGGGCGGGCGCATGGAAATAGGGAGTGAGGCGCAGAGACTGGACGCGATGACGGGCGTTCCGCAACGCGGCGATTTGGAAAACCGCGGCTCATTGGAGTGGAACGTTGGACGGCCACCCGTTTCGATCCTTGTCTCTGTCCATGATCGTTTCGCGAAAACCGCTCACCGACGGCCTCCGCGCGATCGCCGTGTTTGAAGCGGCGAAAGGCCTGCTGGTGCTCCTCGCGGGCTTTGGCGTGCTCGGGCTGCTGCATCGCGACGTGCAGGCGTTCGCCGAGCACCTCGTCCGGATCAGTCACCTCGATCCGGCGAGCAAGTATCCGCGGATTTTCGTCGAGGCGGCGGATCGCGTGACGGACGCGCAGTTGTGGTGGCTCGCCGCGGGGGCGGCGACCTACGCGATCCTGCGCGGGTTCGAAGCGTATGGATTGTGGTTCGCGCGCGCGTGGGCGGAGTGGCTCGCGCTCTTCGCCGGCGGACTCTACGTGCCGGTGGAGATTTATCATCTCGCCGAGCGCTTCACGTGGCTGCGGCTGGCGGTGCTGCTCACGAATCTCGCGATCGTGGGAGTGATGGGTTACGCGCTGTGGTTGCGCCGGCGGGTGAAGGTGGCGCTGGGCGAGATGCCGACGCCCACCGAAAAGTAGCGCGGGACTTCGGACCGGCCGCTCGGCCGAGGATGGAAACAAGGCCGCGGATTTCTTCGGCGGGCCGGTTGCGCGATCAACCGGCGTTTCTATGGTTCCGGGCAACATGAGACGACTGCGCATGCTGCGACGGATGATTTTCGATGGCCGGGGCAAGCCGCCCGTGCCCGCAGAGCGTCCCGAGCCGCACGCGTGGTCGGATCGCGAAATCACGGGCAGCGTGCTCGGGCATTCGACGGTGCTCCTGAATTTTTTCGGCGTGCGAGTTTTGACCGATCCGGTTTTTTCGGAGCGGGTGGGGCCGGGAATTGCGCCGCTGGTGCTCGGACCGAAACGGTATTTGCAGCCAGCCCTGCGGCCGCGGGACTTCGCCGCGCCGCACGTGATTCTGCTCAGCCATGCGCATTTCGATCACTTCGACGTGGCGAGCCTGCGCAAATTCCCGCGGCACACGCCGATCGTCACGGCGAAGTCCACCGGTGACTTGCTGCGCTGCCGGCGGTTCAAAAACATCCACGAACTCGATTGGGGCCAGTCGGTGAAACTCACGACGCCCGCCGGCGACATCACGATCACCGCGATCGAGGTGGCGCACTGGGGCGCGCGGATGATGCGCGATGACCATCGCGGCTACAACGGCTACGTGCTCGAGCGACAAGGGGCGTCGGTGTGCTTCGCCGGCGACACCGCTTACACGCCGGCCTTTGCGAGATTGAATAACCCGCGACGTCCGCTCGATCTCATGCTCATGCCGATCGGCGCCTACGACCCGTGGATTCGCGCGCACTGCAGTCCCGAGCAGGCGGTCGCGATGGCGAACGACGCGGGCGCGAAGCATTTCGTGCCGATCCACCACGAGACCTTCAAACTCAGCAGCGAGCCGATGGACGAACCCGCGCGGCGGTTGCGCGCGGCGCTGGCGCGGGAACCGGGACGATTGCTGGCCACGAGCGTCGGTGAGACGTTTCGCGTGCCGCGGGCGGCGTAGTCACAAGCAATCGGCCACAAAGAGGCACAAAAAATACTTCAAGGCTTCAGCGGAAGGTAACGGAGGAAGCAATAAGCGGTCGGCGACAACCGCGGAGCCGCGCTCTGCGTTCCCTTCTGTAAGGTGGTTTCGATTTTTTTTGTGCCTTCTTGTGCCTCTTTGTGGCCAAAGAAATCGCATGCCGGACGCACCGGGCGCGTTCGCCTCGACTTCGCGCGGTGCGGACCGAAGATTCGGCGAGCCCCCATGCGTTCCTTCGCTCTTTTTTTTCTGCTCACGACTTTGTTCGTTGCGGCCGCCGCGGCCCAGCCTGCGCCACACACGTTCGCCATCGGCGAGAAGGACTTCCTGCTCGACGGCAAACCGCTGCAGATTCGCTGCGGGGAAATTCATTTCGCGCGCGTGCCGCGCGAGGAGTGGCGTCACCGGCTGCAGCTGTGTCGCGCGATGGGGCTCAACGCGGTGTGCGCGTATCTCTTTTGGAATTTCCACGAGTGGCAGCAGGGCGAGTATGACTGGAGCGGCGCGGCCGATGCCGCGGAATTCTGCCGGCTCGCCCAGGCCGAAGGACTCTGGGTCATCCTGCGGCCGGGGCCGTATGCGTGCGCGGAGTGGGAAGGCGGCGGGTTGCCGTGGTGGCTGTTGAAAAATCCGGACATCAAACTGCGCACGCGTGACGAGGCGTTTCTCACGCCCGCGCGCGCGTGGCTGAAGGAAGTCGGCCGCGTGCTCGGCCCGCAGCAGATCACGCGCGGCGGGCCGATCCTTCTCGTGCAGGTCGAGAACGAGTATGGCTCGTTCGGCGCGGACGCCGACTACATGGGCGCGGTGCGCCAGGCGTTGCTCGACGGCGGATTCAAGGTGCCGCTCTTTGCCTGCAACCCGCCCGGCGATCTCTGGAAAGGGTTTCGCAGCGATCTCTTCCAGGTCGTGAACTTCGGCAAGGATCCGGAGAAAGGGTTCGCGGCGCTGCGCGCGGTGCAGCCGAAAGGCCCGCTGATGTGCGGTGAATTCTATCCGGGCTGGTTCGACACCTGGGGCGTCGAACACCACACCGGAAAAACGGCGCAATATCTCGCCGACCTGGAATACATGCTGAAGGCGGGCGCGTCGTTCAGCATCTACATGGCGCACGGCGGGACGACGTTCGGCCGCTGGTCGGGCACCGATCGGCCATTCAAGCCGGATGTGAGCAGCTATGATTACGACGCGCCGATCAGCGAGGCGGGCTGGGTGACGGAAAAATTCACCGCGACCCGCGAACTGATGAAAAAATACCTCGCGCCCGGCGAGACGTTGCCCGAGCCGCCGGCGCCACGGCCGGTGATGAGCGTGCCGAGCTTCGTCCTGTCGCAGCGCGCGGGTCTTTTCGAAAATCTCCCGGCGCCGATCGCGGAAGCGGTGCCGCGCAACATGGAAGCCTACGATCAGGGCCGCGGCGCGCTGCTGTTGCGGACCACGCTCGCGCCCGCCTCGATCGGCGTGCTCCAACTGGACGGTGCGCGCGATTTCGGCTGGGTGTTTCTCGATGGCCGTCTCGCGGGCGCGTTCGATCGCCGCGCGAGGAAGCCGCTGGTGATTCCGATGCCCGCGCACGAGGAGCCGGTGCAGCTCGACGTGCTGATCGACACGGCGGGCCACATCAATTTCGGCCGCGAGATCCACGATCGCAAAGGGCTCGCGGCGCCGGTGAAAATCGTGAGCGCCGAGGGCACCACCACGCCGGCGCACTGGGAAGTGTTTCCCCTCGGGTTCGAGGCGCCGATGCTCGCGGGACTGAAGTGGGGCGATGGCGAGCCGGGACGCGACACGAACGGCGTCGGCAAAAACGAACCGGCCTTCTGGCGCGGCAGCTTCGAGGTAACAGCGCCCGCCGATACGTTTCTCGATCTGCGCAACTGGGGCAAAGGCGTCGTGTGGGTCAACGGCCGGTGCCTCGCGCGATTCTGGAACATCGGCCCGACGCAGACGGCCTACCTGCCCGGCGCGTGGCTCCACGCGGGCAGGAACGAAGTCGTCGTGCTGGATTTCGTCGGCCCGCGCGCGGCGACGCTCGCCGGCCTGGAAAAACCGATCCTGAACGAGCTGCACCCGGAGTTGGATTTCGTGACGGCGAAGTGAAGCGCCAAGACGATTGGTCACGAAAAGGCACGAAGAGGCACAAAAAAGACTTCGGAGTCTGAACCACTAATCTTCACTAATTGGGCACTAACCCGAACCTCAGAATTAGTGATCCATGAGTGTTTATCAGTGGTTCACCGGTCTGAGCTTTTTGCGCCTTCTGCGCCTTTTTGCGGCTAACACTTCAGGGCGTCTTCGCTTTCGCGACTTCGACGGCGAAGGCGTAGTCGGGGCCAAACATGTTTGAGCGGAAAATAATGTATTTCATGTCGGGCGTGAACATGGGGTTCGGTTCCAGCCGGTAGTTTTGCTTGGCCATGTTGACGAGTTTCTCGGACTCGAGATAACCGCCCTTGATGAGATGTTCGCCGAGCGTGCCGCGATCCTGGATGTAGCGCGGGCGGAGCAGCAAAATCCACGGCGTGCGATTGTCGCCGTCGCCGCAGAAGAGTTTTCCGTCGGGCGAGGAGTTGTCGTGGATCGAGGACTGCGTTTGCGCGTCGTATTGCAGCCACGCGCGCGCGCGCGTTTCGACGTTGTAGCTCGCGATGAACGAGACGCGTCCGCCGCGCGGGAAGTGGAGTTGATAGAAGATCGTCTTGCCGTCGGCGCCCCACCATTCGTGTCCGGCGATTTCCATCTGCAACGTGCGCTGGTGCACGAGCTGGTTCTGCGAGCCGTCGGCGCGGATGGTCCAGATGCGGTCGACCTTTTCCCACGAGCCTTCGTGGCAATACATCAGCAGCGCCGGATCGGCGGGCGAGAACTGCAGGTGGTTGAGCCAGTCGGTGCTGTGCTCGAGGAGCGTCGTCAATTTCCCCGACCGCAGATCGATCGTGAACATCGTCATCGGCAGCTTCGCGGCGAGGCGGCGCGCCATCATCTCGCCCTTGTTGGCCGGCTCGCCCATGTTCGTCGCAGACATGCGCGACGGCGTTTGTTGCGGCGTGCCGTCATAAGCGCCGCCGGCGTTGGCGTCGCCCTCGATGAACGTGCCGGCGCCGAGCGTTTCGTCGGCGTTGATCGTGACGACGCTTGCGCGCCGCGGGAGGGCGGCGAGTTTCTGCGTCACGCCGGTCTCGAGGTTGACCGACCAGAGCTCCGAGAAATACGGATCCGCCGTGTTCTTGCTGTAGTAGAGCGTGGGCGTCTTCGAGCCGACGATGATCGTCTTCACCGGGCCGGGCACGAGTGATTTCTCCTCGAGCGTCGTGAGATCGATCACGCCGATGCCGCTGCCGGGTGTGATCAGCGCCATCTTCTTTCCGTCGGGCGTGAAGGCGTTGTAGTTGAAATAAAAACTGTCCGAGCCCGGCTGGCTCGTGAGCCGGATGACGCGATGGCCGGTGTCGGGATCGATCCAGGACTTCGGCGGTTCCTCGGCCGCGAAGAGCGAGGCGGAAAGCGAAAGGAGAACGGGGAGCAGGAGACGTGGGGTCGCGTTCATGCAGCCGAACATGACGCGAAGAGGGTCGCGGCGTGAAGCGGTGCGGCGGCGGACAGTCACGAATCGGACTGATTGGCCGCAAAAAGGCGCAGAAGGCGCAAAAAATACCTGCCGAGACAGGACTAACCACTAATCTGTAGGGCCGCCGCTCGCCGGCGCGCCTTCTCCGCGCACGATATCAAACCGGCGCGGCGACAAGCGCCGGCCCTACAATTCGGATTAGTGGCCAATCAGTGCCAATGAGTGGTTCAAAACTCCGAGGTCTTTTTTTGCGCCTTCTGCGCCTTTTTGCGGCCAACCCGCTCGCGGCTTTACCGCACCACGCGCGCGCCGCCGCCGCCGATCGTCTTCTCGACTTCCTTGCGGGTCGCCATCGACGTGTCGCCGGGCGTCGTCGACGCAAGCGCGCCGTGGGCGGCGCCGTAGTCGACGGCTTTCTGCGCGTCGTTGAACTGGAGGAAGCCAAACTGCAGGCCGGACGCGAACGAGTCGCCGCCGCCGACGCGGTCGAGGATCTCGAGCTTCGGGTATTTCTTGCTCTCGAAGAATTTTCCGTCGTGCCAGAGGATCGCGCTCCAGTCGTTCACCGTCGCGGTGTGGACGTGGCGCAACGTGGTCGCGGCGACCTTGAAGTTTTTGAACTCCTTCACCGCCGTCTCGATCATCGCCTTGAAGGCGTCGGTCTCGATGTGTTTCAGATCCTCGGCGCCCTTCACGGCGAAACCGAGCGAGGCGGTGAAGTCCTCCTCGTTGCCGATCATGACGTCGACATACTTCGCGATCTCGCGGTTGACCTCCTGCGCCTTCTTGAGGCCGCCGATGGTTTTCCAGAGCGAGGGACGATAATTCAAATCGTAGCTGACGATCGTGCCGTGCTTGTTCGCGGCCTTCACGGCCTCGACGGTCAACTCCGCGGTGGTGGCGGAGAGTGCGGCGAAGATGCCGCCGGTGTGGAACCAGCGCACGCCGAGTTTGCCGAAGATGTGTTCCCAGTCGATGTCGCCGGGCTTGAGCTGCGACGCGGCGGTGTTGCCGCGGTCCGGATTGCCCACGGCGCCGCGGATGCCGAAGCCGCGCTCGGTGAAGTTGAGGCCGTTGCGCACAGTCCGGCCGATGCCGTCATCCTCGCGCCACTTGATGAAGTCGGTCGCGACGCCGCCCTGCATGATGAAGTCCTCGACGAGGTGGCCGACCTCGTTGTCGACGAACGCGGTGACGACGGCGGTCTTCAGGCCGAACGCCTTGCGGAGACCGCGGGACGTGTTGTATTCGCCGCCGCCTTCCCAGACCTGGAAATTGCGCGCGGTGCGGATGCGCCCCTCGCCGGGATCGAGGCGGAGCATGACTTCGCCGAGGGAGATTTGGTCAAAGGCGCAGGTGTTGGCGGGTTTGATGGTGAGGCTCATGGAGGAGGGAGGTGAAAGGTGAGGGGTGAAAGTTGAAAGACCGGCGGTGCGGAGGGTCAATCGCCGACTCGGGGCAAATCTGTCACCGCGCGCGCGGCGTGGTCGCGCTTCGATCTTGAGCGGGGAACGCGAGCGGCGCATCGTCCGCGGCCAAAAGGAGCCGTATGCGTTTTCCCCTTCGTTATGCGCCGCTCGCGCTCGCGCTCATGATCTGGTCGGGTGGGCCGGCTTTGGCCGATTCCGGGCTCGGCGAAAAACTCGGCACCGTCCGCTTCGAGGTCGCGGGCGACGCCGCCGTTCGCGAGCACATGGTGCGCGGCGTGAAGCTGCTGCATCACATGATGTATGATGAAGCGGATCGGGAATTCGCCGCGGCGTTGCGGGCGGATGCGGGCTGCGCGCTCGGTTATTGGGGCCGCGCGATGACGCTCGTGCACCCGCTGTGGCCGGATGTGCCGGACGCGGCCGGATTGCAGCAAGGCCTCGAGCGCGTGAACGCCGGTCTAGCGTGCGCGAAGTCGGAGCGCGAGCGCGCCTACCTCGGCACGATGGAGGCTTATTTCCGCGACGCGGCGAAACGCGATCTGCCGACGCGGCTGAAGGCGGTCGATGAAGCGTGGACACGGGCGACGGCGCGATTCTCCGGCGACACGGAAGCGGCGGCGTTCGGCGCGCTCTTCCATCTGGCGCCGGCGCGGTTCCTGCCGAAGGAGCAGGGCCAGCGGGCGCGCCTCGAGTCGGTCGCGGTGCTGCGCGACATCCTCGCGCAAATCCCCGATCATCCCGGCGCGCAGCATTACAAGATCCACGCGCTCGACTCGCCGGCGCTGGCGGGCGAGGCGCTGGAAGTCTGCGACAGCTACGGCGCGGTCGCGCCCGATGTGCCGCACGCGCTCCACATGCCCACGCACATCTTCACGCGGCGCGGCCTGTGGGAAAAATCGATCGAATTCAACGAGCGCTCCGCCGCCGAGGCCCGCAAGCTCGCGCGCGAGGAGGGCGCGATGAACAGCCATTTTCCGCACGCGCTCGACTATCTCGCCTACGCGTATCTGCAGCGCGGGCAGTATGCCAAAGCCGACGCCGTGCTGCACGAAATGCTCGCGACGGCCGGGCCGTTTCAAACCTCCGGCCGGCCGGCGATGGCCTTCGCCTACGCGGCGATTCCGGCGCGCCGCGCGCTCGAGACCCACGACTGGCCGGTCGCCGCGCAACTGGAGCTGCGCCAGCCGGCCGCGTTTCCCTGGAGCGACACCTTTCTCTACTGCGACGGCATCACGCGATTCGCGCGCGCGCTCGCGTTCGCGCGCATGGGCAACGTGGCCGCGGCCCAGCGGGAAATCGCCGAGCAGGAAAAACTCCGGCAGCGCCTCGTGGCGGCGGCGCCGAATTCATATTGGGCCTCGCAGGCCGAGGTGCAGCTTCTGACCACGCGCGGCTGGCTCGCGCTCCGTGAAGGCCGGCCGGACGAGGCGCTGGTCGCGATGCGCCGCGCCGCGACGATCGAGATGGCGACCGACAAGGAAGCGGTGACGCCGGGCGAAGTGCTGCCGGCCAGCGAACTGCTCGGCGAGATGCTCGAGGAAACCGGCAAACCCCGCGACGCGCTGGCCGCATTCGAGGCGCAGCTCGCGCTGAGCCCGAATCGTTTCAACGGTCTTTACGGCGCGGCGCATGCCGCGGAACTGGCCGGTGACACGACGTCGGCCGCGAAATATTACCAGCAGTTGCTCGCCGTCGCCGCCAACGCCGATCGGAACAATTCGCGGCTGGCTCATGCCGAGGCGTTCTTCGCAGCGCAACGTTGACCGTCCGCCCGGCGCGGCGAAACGAAGTGGGTAAGCTCGGGCGCACTCGCGCGCGGCGCATCGCCACCATTGGCTTGCCCTGACTCCGTTTGCGGATTCAGTTCAGCCGCAGGTTGGATGTGCCGATGCTGACCCCAGCGGCACGAGCGATCCCCGGTCGTTGCGCGTCACCCTTCGCGCCTAAACCCACAACCCCCATGAGCGATTCAACGCCGCACGGCGACGAACGCGAACTCCGCCGGCTCAACCGGGCGCTGCGGATGCTCAGCGATTCGAACCAGTCGCTCATCCGCATCACGGACGAATCGCGATTGCTCGACGAGGCCTGCCGGATCGCGGTCGAAGGCGGCTACCGGATGGCGTGGGTTGGCTTCGCGGAGCACGACGAACGAAAAACCGTGCGCGTGGTCGCGATGGCGGGCTTCGAACAGGGCTACCGCGAAAAACTCGACATCGTGTGGGCCGACGCACCGGGCGGCCGCGGACCGGCCGGCACCGCCGTGCGCACGGGCGAAGTGCGCGTCGTCCGCGACATCCGCACCGACCCCGTCACCGAAACCTGGCGCGGCCTGGCGCGCGACCGCGGGTATGAATCGCTGGCGTCGCTGCCGCTGATCTCCGAGGGGAAGACGCTCGGCGTGTTCAATGTCTACGCGGGCGAGCCCGACGCGTTTGACGCCGCGGAAATCAAGATCCTGACGGAGCTCGCCGGCGACCTGGCCTTCGGACTCACCGCGCTGCGCACGCGGGCCGAGCGCGAGCGGGCGGAGGAGGAATTGCACCGGAGCGCGGAAGTTTTCCGCGGCATCGTGGAAAACTCCCCCGACTTGATCGTGCGCTTCAATCGCGAACTGCGGAAGACCTACGTCAATCCGGCGCTGTGCGAACTTTTCGGGCTGCCCCGCGCGGGATTCATCGGCAAACCGATCGGCGTGCTCGGCGGCGACGGCACGCCGACGCCGTCCCGGGCGCAGCCCACCGCGCTCGACGATCTCCGGCGGGCGGTCGCATCGGTGTTCGCCACCGGCGAAGCGGCCGAGGTCGAGGTGGTGCTCTGGATGACGCCGAAGGGCGAGCGCGCGTTCAACGTCCGTTATTTTCCCGAGCGCGATCGCAGCGGCGAGGTCGTCAGCATCCTGGCGATCGCGCGCGATATCACGGAGAGCCGGCGCGCCGAGGAAGCGCTGCAGAATGTGCTGCGGCACGCGCGGACGATGGTGATGCACGGCGAAGTCACCGGACCGGACGGCTGGGACCAGCATCCGCCCGAGTGGAGCGCGTCGCGCTACCGGTGGACGGCCCACTTCATGAACGAGACGGCCGCGCAGGAAGTGATGCCCGTCGCGCTCGCGCCCGGCGAAAAATACCACGCGGCGTGGGTGCGCGCGCGGCATCCCGAGGATTTCGCGCGGACGGACCTGACGGCCGCGCGCGCGTTTGTCTCGGGCGCGACGAGCTGGCGCCAGGAGTTCCGCACCATCGACTGCCACGGCCGCGTGCACTGGTTTTCGCAGGTGGCCGTGGTGCGCGTCACCGGCCCGGGCCGCTGGCGCGTGACGACGATCAACACCGACATCACCGACCGCAAAGCGGCGCAGGAAGGGCTCACGCTGTTCCGGGCGCTGATCGATCACGCGACCGACGCGATCGAAGTCATCGACCCGGAGACCGCGCGGTTCCTCGACGTGAACGAGACCGCCTGCCGCACGCACGGCTACACCCGCGAGGAATTCCTCGCGCTGAGCGTGCCGGAGGTGGAAACGAAGATGAAGCTGGAGACGATGGAGCGCTGGCACCAGAACATCGCCGAGATCCGCCGCGTCGGCAGCAAGATCATGGAGGGCGAGCACCGCCGGAAGGACGGCACGACGTTCCCCGTCGAGGTGAACGCAAATTACGTCCGGCTCGATCGCGACTATCTCGTCTCGATCGTGCGCGACACGACGGAGCGGAAACGCGCGGAGGAGGCCCTGCGCGCGAGCGAGGCGCGGTTCCGGACCTTCGTCGATCACGCGACGGATGCGTTCATCCTGCACGACGAGAAGTGCGACATCGTCGACGCCAACCGACAGGCGTGCGAGGCGCTCGGCTACACCCGCGAAGAATTGATCGGGATGGGCCCGCTGGCGTTCGATCCCGACTTCACGGCCGAGGCGCTGCAGATGGTCCAGGCGAAACTCGACGCGGGCGAAACGCTGATTTTTGAAACGCGCCACCGGCGCAAGGATGGGACGACGTTCCCGGTGGAAGTGCGCATCCGGCCGTTCTGGCAGGGCGCGCGGCGCTTCGCGGTCTCGCTCGCGCAGGACATCACGCAACGCCAGCTGGCCGAGCAGGCGCTCCGCGAAAGCGAGCAGCGTTTCCGCCAGGTGACCGGCGCCATCGAGGAGGTGTTCTGGCTGACCGACACCGCCAAGCACGAGATGATCTACATCAGCCCGGCCTATGAAAAAGTCTGGGGCCGCACCTGCGCGAGCCTGCACGCGTCCGCGCAATCCTGGCTCGACGCGATCCATCCCGCGGATCGCGAGCGCGTGATCGCGGCGCTGCCGTCGCAGCCGGCGGGCACCTACGACATCGAATACCGCATCCTCCGGCCCGACGGCGCCGTGCGCTGGATTCGGGACCGCGCGTTTCCCGTCCGCGACGTGGGCGGGAAAGTCGGACGCGTGGCGGGCGTCGCCATCGACGTGACGGAGCAGCGCCAGCTCGAGGAACAATTCCGGCAGGCGCAAAAAATGGAGGCGGTCGGCCAGCTCGCCGGCGGCATCGCGCACGATTTCAACAATCTCCTGACGGTCATCCAGCTCCAGTCATCGATGATGCTGGCCGACCGAAAACTCGCGCCGGCGATCATGCACAGCGTGGAGCAGATCAACGAGGCCGCGATCCGCGCCGCCAACCTCACGCGGCAATTGCTCACCTTCAGCCGGCAGAACGTCAAACAGGCGCGCGCGCTCGACGTCGGTGAAATCGTCTCGAGCACCACGCGCCTCCTGCGGCGGGTGCTGGGCGAGGACATCAGTTTGGAAAGCCGTTTCGCCTCGGGCCTGCCGCTGGTCCACGCCGACCCGGGCATGCTGGAACAGGTGCTGATGAACCTCGTCATCAACTCGCGCGACGCGATGCCGCAGGGCGGCCGGCTCAGCCTCGCGCTCGACGTGGTGCAGCTCGACGCGGAATACGTCGCCGCGCACCCGGTGGCGCGGCCGGGGCGTTTCGTGCAGCTCAGCGTGAGCGACACCGGCACCGGCATCGCGCCGGAAAATCTCACGCGGATCTTCGAGCCGTTTTTCACCACGAAGGAAATCGGCAAGGGCACCGGGCTCGGGCTCGCGATGGTGTTCGGCATCGTGCAACAGCACCAGGGCTGGATCGAGGCCGAGAGCGAAGTGGGGCGCGGGACGACCTTCCGGGTGTTCCTGCCGACGCTCGACGCCAGTGCGAGCGGACAAACTGCGCCGCCGCCGCCGCCGGTGCGCGGCGGATCGGAGACGATTTTGCTGGTGGAGGACGAACCGCTGGTGCGCGGCATGGCGGCGGCGGCGCTGCAGCGCGGCGGCTATCGCGTGCACGAGGCGGGAACCGCCGCCGAGGCGCTGCAGCGCTGGGACGAACTGCACGGCCGGATCGATTTGTTGCTGACGGACCTGATCATGCCGGGAGGCGTCACGGGCAACCGGCTCGCGGAGCAGCTCGCGGTGCGCCAGCCCGGCCTGCGGATTATTTTCACCAGCGGCTACAACAACGACGCGGTGAACCGCGAGCTCCACTTCGTCGTCGGGCAGAATTTCCTGCCGAAGCCCTATCCGGTGGAGGAACTGCTCGGCATCGTGCGGCGGCGGCTGGATCAGCCGTGAGCCGGTTCTCGGTGGAGTTGAAAGTTGAAAGGTGAAAGTTGAAGGATCGGACCACGCGTGCGGGCTCGGCTTTCAACTTTCAACTCTGGCCTTTCTACTCCCGGCGCAGTGCGGTCGAGTTGAAGGCTGAAAGGTGAAAGTTGAAAGAGGCGACGAAACGCGGGGCTCGTCTTTCAACTTTCAACCTTCACCTTTCAACTCGCCGCGTCGCGGCGACGCGGCGGCGCGGCGCTCATTCCGCGACCTTGAAGTCGGAAAGATTCCACTTCTTCTTCCGGGCCTCGGCGGCGAGTTCGTTGAACGCGTTGATCTCGGCCTCGGAGAAGAGGAGGCCGCCGTTCTTCGCGGAGCGCGCGGCGGCTTGCGCCTCGAGCTGGCCGGGAAGCATGCAGCCTTCGTTGCCGTGGCCGAGGATGTCGGCGATGACGGCCTTCACGTTCTCCGCCTGGTTGCGGCCCTTCGCGAACGCGCCCGCGCTCATCGCCTCCGGCTTCCACACCTGGAAGAAGAACGCGCACGTGCCCTTGTCGTCGCCGACCTTGTCCCAGCGGTTGCGCAGCGTGGGCAGCGAGCCGCCGATGAACGCGCCGATGATTTCATTCATGAGCGCGAGGCCGTAGCCCTTGTGCGCGCCGAACGGGATGAGATACTTCGCCTGGTTCGGATCGGTGGTCGGGTTGCCGTTGATGTCGACGGCGGCGTTCGGCGGGAGTTGTTTGCCTTCGCGCGCGAGCTGCTGCACGCGGCCCATCGCGACGACCGACGTCGCCCAGTCGATCACGATCGGGTAACCGATCGCGCTCGTGGTCGGGAAACCCCACGAGTGCGGATTCGTGCCGAGCGTCGGATATTTGCCGCCGAACGGCACGACCTCTGCGAGCGCGGCGGTGCAATTCGTGTAGGCGATGTAGCCGCGCTTGGCGGCGTCCATGACGTAGCCGCCGCCCCAGAGATAGTGAAACGCGTTGTCGACCGACACCATGCCGACGCCGTATTTGTCGGCGAGCTTGATGGCCTGCTCGATCGCGGCGTAGCCGGTGGCCTGGCCGAGTTTCTTGTTGGCGTTCCAGACGACGGACGCGCGGTAGGGCAGCTTCACCTTTTCGATCTTGGCCTTCGGCACGCAGCCGCCGGTGGCGGAGCCGAACAGGTGATCGAGGTGGAGCGCCTTGAGGGCGTTGTGCGTGCGGATGCCGTGGCGCGTGGCCTCGGCGCAGAAGCGCGCGCCGGCGGCGGCTTCCTGGCCCGAGTAACCGCGCTTCTTGTAGGCGGCTTCGACGAGCGCGTTGTGCTGTGCTTCGGGGACGACGTAGAAGATTTCGGACATGGGAGGAGGAGTTGAGAGTTGAGGGATGAGAGTTGAGAGAAAGACCGAGTGGTTTCGAAGCCCTTTGGTGGATTGGGTCTCTCAACACTCAGCTCTCAACTCTCAACTCAAGCGCGTCGTCACACGACGCGCTTGACGGGCACTTCCGGATTGATCTGCGCGAGGGGTTTCTCGCCGTGCATCGCGAGGATGAGGTTCTTCACCGCGGCGGTTGCCTGGCGGACGACGCTCTCATACGTGCGCGAGGCGACGTGGGGCGTGCAGACGACGTTCGGCAGCTTGAGCAGCGGGTGGTCCGGCGTGGGCGGCTCGGAATCGAGCACGTCGGTGCCGTAGCCGCCGACTTGCCCCGACTTCAATGCCGCCACCATGTCGCCGGTGTGGACCACCTCGCCGCGCGCGCAGTTGATGATGAGCACGCCCTTTTTCATCTTCGGGAAACTCTTCGCGCTGATCATGTCGCGCGTCTCGGGCGTGAGGTTCGTGTGGAGCGAGATGTAGTCGGAGACCGCGTAGATTTCGTCGAGGTTCGCGGCGCGCTTCACGTGGTTCGCGGCGGCGAATTTTTCGTCCCAGTAAATGTCGTGCGCGATGACGTTCATGCCGAAGGCGCGGGCGCGGATGGCGACCTCCTTGCCGATGCGGCCGAGGCCGATGATGCCGATCGTCTTCTCGAGGAGTTCGTGGCCGGTCTTGCGCTTCCACTGATTGGCGCGGGTGGAGTCGGTGTGGAAGAGCATGTTCTTCTCCAGCGCGAGCAGGAGGAGGAAGCAGTGCTCGGCGACTGTGGTGTGATTGACGCCGGGCGTGAAGAGCAGCGGCAGGCCGAACTCCGTGCAGGACTTCACATCGATCTTGTCGACGCCGATGCCGTATTTGGAAATGACCTTGAGCTTCGGCCGCGCCTTCTCGAGCACCGCGCGCGTGATCATGTCGTCGCCGCAGATGTAGCCGTCGATGTCGCCGACGAGGGCGAGCGTGTCGGCTTCGTTGAGCGGACCGCGGGCGGTGATGACTTGCCAGCCGGTGTCGGCGAGGAGCTTGTGGTGTTCGCCCGGGGTGTCCTGGAACGAAGTGGTGGTGAGGAGGATTTTCGTCATGGCTGCGAGGGCAGGGAGGGCGTTTCTCGCACACGCGTCCGCGGATGGAAAGCGAAAGTTTGCGCATGACAGGCACGGTCCCGGTGAATTCCCTGTCGGCATGAAGTCTTTCGCGCAGGCCACCGCGCAACTCAAACGCCGCCTCGGCGCCGGGCGGGTGCGCACCGACGAAACGGCACGGCACGCGGCGTCGTTCGACAGTTCGAAGATTTTGTTTTCAACCGAGGCCGTGATCTGCCCGCGGAAGGAAGCGGACATCGGTGTCGTGCTGGAGCTGGCCAACAAATTCCGCGTGCCCGTGACGACCCGCGGCCGCGGCACGACGCTCACCGGCTCCGCGGCCCCGGTGCGCGGCGGCTGGGTGCTCGACATGCTCGCGTTGAACGAAATCAAAATCGACGGCGACGCCGGCATGGCGCACGTCGGCGCCGGGGCGAAGGTCGGTGACATCCAGCGCGCGGCGGACGCCGCCGGCTGGTTCTATCCGCCCGATCCGTCGTCGAAGGAATACTGCACCATCGGCGGCAACATCGCGTGCAACGCCGGCGGCATGCACGGCGGCAAATACGGCGTGACGCGCGATTTCATCGTGGCGCTGCGCGGATTCCTGCCGACGGGCGAATACGTGGAGTGGGGCACCGCGACGAAAAAATTCTCCGCCGGCTACAACATGCGCGACCTCTGGATCGGGAGCGAGGGCATGCTCGGCGTCGTCACGGGCGCGGTGTTGAAACTGATTCCGCGTCCGGCGGAGCGGTGGACGCTGCTGACCTCGTTTCGCGACGAGACCGACGCGCTGCGCTCGGCGCTGGCGTTGTTCCGCCACCGCGTGCAGCCCGCGATCTGCGAGTTTCTCGATCGCGAAAGTGTCCTGTGCGCGGAGCGGGCGATGCAGACGACGATTTTTCCCGGACAGGCGGGACGGCCGGTCCTGTTGATGGAGCTCGCCGGTTCGAAGCTCGAGGTCCGCGAGCAGCAGAAGTTCCTGCTCTATTGGGCAAAGAAATATGCGACGGCGCATCGCGTGGCGCGCTCGCGCGCCGAAGCGGAGCAGCTGTGGGCCGTGCGGCGCAAATGCTCCGGCGCGATGTTCGAGCTGGGCGACGCGAAGCTCAACGAGGACGTCGTGCTGCCGATGCGCAGCTACGTGAAGTTCGCGCAATTTCTCCTGCGGCTGAAACGCGAGTCGGGCCTGCACGTGCCGACCTTCGGCCATCTCGCTGACGGCAACCTGCACGTGAACATCATGTATCACCGCGCGGATCCGAAGGAGAATCGCGCCGCGGAAAAAGCCGTGGAGCGGCTGATGCGCACGGTCGTCGCGATGGGCGGCTCGATTTCCGGCGAGCACGGCATCGGGCTGGCGAAGACGCCGTTCCTCCGGATCCAGCACTCACCGGCGCAGGTGCGCGCGATGCAGGCGGTGAAACGCGCGCTCGACCCCAAGGGGATTTTGAATCCGGGAAAAATGTTCGACGTGTTCCAAGTCTGGAAGCACCCGCGGATGGACGTGCATCTGCCGTGGGATCACAAGTGAGCACCTGAATCAGGTGCTCATTCCTTCGCCGAGCCTCAGGACAGGCTCTGAGCGAAGCAACGCGCAGCGAAGGATCCCGGCGTCAACTCAGAACCCCCGCAACGCGCAGCGAAGGATCCCTCGTCAACTCAGGATCTCCGCAACGCGCAGCGAAGGATCTTGGAGGGATAAACCACTAATGAACACGAATGGCCACTGATGATCGCCGATCGGAGGTCGGTTCTGATTAGTGTCTCATGAGTGAAGATGAGTGGTGAAGACCCGGACAAGAATTCGAGCCGCCTGTCCGTGGACAGGCGCGGCATGACGTGGGACAGTGCGACTCGACAGCCGCGTCCTCGGCTGCAACCTCCAGCCTGATGCCACGCCCCGTCCCCGCGCCGCTGCCGGATTTCACGCCGGAACGTTTCGCCGACCGGCTGGCGGAGGCGGTGGAGCTGAGCCAGCGCCCGGAGAAGTTCAGCGCGTTTCCCGCGTGGACCCAGAAGGTGATGCTCATCCTCAAGGAGCAGCTCGTGCCGCCGGAGTTCGCCTCGATGCTCTCGACGGACCGCGCGATTTTCGGCGAGGGCGTTTGCGTCGCGTGGGTCGCGCACGCGCGCGACATCATCCGTCAGCCCGATTCGAACGAGGGCAAATTCGCCCGCAAGGTCGCCGAACGGCTCACGACCACCACCGCGCGCGACACCGTCGTCACGCAAATGGAAACCGGCGAGATCGCGGCATCGCCGGAATTCCAGCGGCACGTGATGGGGCGGCTGTTTTCGGCGGACGCGAACGAGCGCCGCGCCTTCACCGAAGGCCTCGCGGCCGGCAATCGCGTGCGCGAACTCTTCGATCAGCAGGCGGCGCGCAACACCACCGACGCGACGAGCATTTATCTCTTGCTGTGGCTTTACTGGCCGGAAATTTCCGCGCTGGGCAGCGTGGGCGAAGCGGCGCAGGTGCTGGAGCGATTGTTCGCGCCGAACAGCAACATCGTCGGCCGGCATTGGGAGGAGCGCTTCCGCAAATTGGCGAACCGGATCGGGCTGAGTTTCCGCGCGAAGCAGAAGCGCGGCCCGAAGCCGCTGCGCGGTTGACGTTGGATTGAGCCGGAGACCCGAGCTCGGAGCACGAACTTCTTCACCACGGATTGCACAGATTACACGGAGTGAACGGAGCTCTGCCGCGTGAACCCTGTTCCGTGCAATCCGTGCAATCTGTGGTTGAAATTTTCGCGGTCACACCACGGACAGGTTCTCGCGACGCCCGTCCGAGGTGACGAGGTGTCCGTTAGCAGGCGCGCGTCGATGTGCGAAACTGCGGCGTCATGAAAAACACGACGCAGGAATCCGGTCTCGCTCCCTCCCGTTTGCTCGCGCGTTTTGGCGGGCGATTTCTCTGCCGCTCGCCGCCTGCGGGTCCTCCCGTGTCGGCGGGAGGATCAGGCTTCCGCCACGGCTTCGGCAGTTTCCTCGGCCGCGGATTTTCGTTTCTGGCGGTTGCTGACGTTGTCGCCGTCGGTGAGGCGCAAGCGCCAGAACATCGCCGAGGACACCATGGTGAAGGCGCCCATCGCGAGGAAGGCCTTGTGCAGCGCGGGCACGGTCTGCAGCGGGTTCGTCTGATCGACGTGGCCGAGGAACCACGCGGCGAGCAGCGAGGCGCTGGCGACGCCGAAGCTGAGCGACATCTGCATCGAGGTGCTCGCGATGCTGCTCGCCTGCGAGGCCTCGCGATCCGAGACGTCGGCGTAGGTGAGCGAGTTCATCGCGGTGAACTGGAGCGACGCGAAAAAGCCCTGCGTGAAACTCAGCGCGAGGATCGCGTAGATCGGGGCGCCGGGTCCGATCAGCGTGAAGAGGGTGATGTTGAGCCCGAGGAGGACGGTGTTCGCGATCAGCACGCGGCGATAGCCGAAGCGGTGGAGGATCGACTTGCTGCAGAGCTTCATCGTCATCGCCGCGACGGCCTGCGGCATCGTCAGCAGGCCGGCCTGCCATGCGGGGTAACCGAGCCCGATTTGGTAGAGCAGCGGCAGCAGGAACGGCATGCCGCCGATGCCGAGTCGCGTGAAGAAACCGCCGCTGACCGAGATCGCGAACGTCCGGATCTGGAACATCCGCAGCGACAGCACCGGCGCCCGGATCTGTTGCGCGTGCCAGCCGTAGGCCGCGAGCAGGGCGAGCGCGCCGGCGAGCATGAAGCCGATGTCGGCGAGTTTCATCGTGTGCTCCCCGAAGACTTCCAGCACGTAGGACAGCAGCGCGATGCCCGTGCCGAACAGGATGAACCCGAGCGCGTCGAGCCGCGGCGCATGCGCCTCGCGGTAGTTCGGCATGTAGCGGCTGACGAGCCAGAGTCCCACGAGCCCGAATGGCAGGTTGAGAAAAAAGATCACGCGCCAGTGCAGCCAGTGCACGATCAGCCCGCCGGTGAACGGCCCGAGCAGCGGGCCGATGAGCGCGGGGATGACGACGAAGTTCATCGCGGTGAGAATTTCCGATTTCGGAAACGTCCGCACGATCGCGAGCCGGCCGACGGGCGTCATCATCGCGCCGCCCATGCCCTGGATGACGCGCGAGACGACCAGGATCGGGACGTTCGGCGCGATGCCGCACAGCAGCGACCCCACCATGAACAACGCGATCGCGAGCCGGAACACCGGGCACGTCCCGAACCGATCCGCCATCCAGCCGCTGATCGGGATGAAGACCGCGAGCGCGAGCGTGTAGCTCGTGAGCACGCCCTTCAAACTGAGCGGCGCGACGCCCAGGCTCGCCGACATCGTGGGCACCGCGGTGTTCACGATCGTCGCGTCGAGGTTTTCCATGAACAGCGCCACCGCCACGAGCCACGGCAGGAAGCGCTTCGTCTCCGCGAACGACACCGCGTCCCGGGGCGAGGCGGAAAGGGCGGCGGTCGTGGACATGGTTTTCACGGGAAGGCAGACCGCCGGCGATGGCAACGTTCCGGCGGAGTCAGCAGAAGATATTATTCACGCCGACGTTTTAGGATTAGACGTGGAACTTGTGCGCGGCCGTGCAAGTCATCGTTGCCTTCCCGCTCAACCGCCTCGTTCGCTGCCATGAAGCTCGCCCCGCTCCTCGTCTGCCTTGGCTTCACGTGGTTGTCCGCTTGCAGCACGCCGCCGACGAACCTCCTCGATGTGCGGACGTCGGCGACGAGTCGCGCCGTCGCCAGCGTCGCGGAGGCGCGGCAAGCGAACGTCGGGACCAACGCGCCGGACCTCGACGTCAAATTGCCCGAGGCCGTGCGGCCGAACGGCGACCTGCCGTCCGCGCCGACGATGCCCGCGCTCGAGGTGAAGCAGGAGAAACCGATCCGCTACATCATCTGGGGCATCCTGGCGGCGGACCATCCGGACTACGGGACGTTCGTCCTGCGCGACGAACGATCGAGTGCGACCGCGGGAAATGTTTGCTGGGCGGAGCCCGGTCATTGGAACGAACAGATCGTGGCGGTCGAAGGACAGGACATCACCGCGTTGAAATTGCGCGAGGCGCGAAGCCTGATGCGCTCTGCCGATCCGGTGCATTTCACGATGCGCGCGCGCTCGGGCCGGCTCACGACGATCGAATGCTATTCGCGGCCGCGCGACGGGGGCGGTGCGATGCTCCCAGTTCCCACTCAACGCGGGCCCGTGCGCGGCGCGCCCTAGATTTTGCGCGGCCGCTTGAGGCGCGCGAGCTGAAGCTTCACGATCTGCTGGAGTTTTTTCCTTTTCGCGGCGACTCCCTTCGCATCGCGCAAAGAAGCGAGGCGGCGTCCGTCGGGATAATCGCCCTCGAGAAAACCGGAACCGTCGTCGGCGCCCGCTCCCTCCCAGAAGACCAAGCGCAGGCAGTCCGGCTTGAAAAAATTGAAGATGACGAGATGCCGCCGGTAGAGCTTCGGATCGAATTCCTCCAGCGGGCCGGTGAAGAAGAACGCGGGCGCGTTCCACTTGATTTCCTCGCCGACGGAACGGTCGGCGGCGAGGATGATGCGACGCACCTCCGCCGCCACCGCGGCCATCGGATGCTTGAGGCGCGCCAGGTAGGCGTCGACCGCCTCCGGCTCCGATGGCTTCGTGGTGGTCTTGGTCACGCGGAGCGGCCGCGACTGCTCACGGCTGCGGCAGCACGAGCACTTCGACGCCCGAGGGTGCGCTCGCCGATCGGAAGACTTGCTCGGTGGCCTTCTTGAAATCCTCGGGCTTCGCGTTCGGGATGTCGCAAAACGTCTGGGGATTCCGATCGCAGAGCGGGAACCACGAGCTCTGCACCTGAATCATGATGCGGTGCCCGCGACGGAACGTGTGGTGCACGTCGGGCATTTCGAAGGAGATTTTTTCCATTTTGCCCGGCGTCATCGCCTCGGGTTTTTCCCACGAATTGCGGAACTTCGCGCGGAACGGTTCGGCGCGCAGCAGTTGCTGGTAGCCGCCCATGCGAATCGGCGGCGGGCCGAGCACGCGCTTGCCGGCGGCGTCGGTCGGCGCCGGCGGATCGGGATAATCGTTCGGGTAGACGTCGATCAGCTTCACGACAAAATCGGAATCGGTGCCGCTCGTCGCGACAAAGAGCTTCGGCGAGATCGGGCCCGCGATGGTGATGTTGTCCTCGAGCGGCTCGGTTTGATAAACGAGCACGTCGCTGCGCGTCGCGGCGAAGCGCTGGTCGTCGTCCATGTAGCGCTGCGGCACCGTGTCGGTGATGAAGCTGAGGAACGGCACCGGGTGCGCGGGATCGCTGACGTAGTCGTCGACGCCGTTCGCCTCGGCGGGCGCGGTGAAGCCGAGCTTGCCGCCGGCGCCGAAGTAGAGCGTCTGCGCTTTCGCGGCGGCGGGCGGCCATTGCTCGTTCGTGCGCCAGACGTTCGTGCCGGTTTCGAAGGTCGTCGCGTTGGCGAGGCCCTTGCCTTTGCCCTTCAGGTGAAACTCGAAAAACGGAAACTGGATGTTTTTCCGAAAATACTCGGACGTCTTCGCGTTGAAGGAAACGTCGCCGAGTTTGTCGCCGTCGCTGCGCGCCCAGCCGCCGTGCACCCACGGCCCGAGCGCGATTTGGTTCACGGTGCCGGGATTTCGCGAACCGATCGATTTGAAGGTGCGGAACGGTCCCGCGAGATCCTCGGCGTCGAACCAGCCGCCGACGGTGAGCACGGCGCACTTCACGTTGTTCATGTGCGCAGAGAGATCGCGCGCCTTCCAGTAGTCGTCGTAGGTCGTGTGCGCGATCTGATCGTGGAGGAGCCAGTTCGCGCCCTTGAGGTATTTGGTGTCGAGATTGCTGATCGCGCCGGCGTTGAGGTAGAACTCGTAGCCGTTCGGCGTGCCCATCTCGAAGGGCACGGTGACCTTCGGGGGCGTCATCGGCTCGGCCTGCGGCTTGAAGCCGCTGTAGAAGCCAAAGTTCGCCGCGACCTTGAACACGCCGTTGTGGTAGGCGTCGTCGCCCTTGAAGAGATCGGTCATCGGCGCCTGCGGCGACGCGGCCTTCAGCGCGGGATGTGAATCGATGATCGACGCGGAGGTGTAGAAGCCGGGATACGAGATGCCCCAGATGCCGACCTTGCCGTTGTGGTTCGGCACGTGCTTCAGGAGAAACTCGATCGTGTCGTAGGTGTCGCTCGCGTCGTCGACGTCCTGCGGCGTCTTCTTGTTGTCGATGTGCGGCGTCATTTCCTTGAACTCGCCTTCGCTCAGGTAGCGGCCGCGGACGTCCTGATAGACGAAGATGTAGCCGGCCTTCTCGAACTCGTCGGACGGCCCGAGATTTTTTTTGTATTGGTCCTCGCCGTAGGGCCCGACGTTGTAGGGCGTGCGGTCCATCATGAACGGGTAGGGCTGCGACGCGTCTTTCGGCACGTAGACGCTCGTGAAGAGCCGCTTTCCGTCGCGCATCGGGATGCGGTATTCGTATTTCGTGTAGTGCGCCTTGACGTAGTCCTCGGCCGGCGGCGGCGGAGTCGAGGTGGGCGGAGTGGCGGGTTGCGCGAACGCGGTGGCGGCGATCGCCGCGAGACTGAAACAGGAGCGGAGGGTGATCATAAGTGGAAAGCGGACCGGGGAGCGGCGAGTCCGTCACAGCACCCGGCCGGAGTCAGCAACTTTTGCGCCGGTCGCGGCAAATTTGAGCGGGGTTTCCTTTTTGGGGACGCGGCGCCCTCGCCGCGTCGGTTGAAAACGCGGCGAGGGCGCCGCGTCCCCAGATGAAGCAGACCGCGCCGGAAATTTGCTCGTGATTTTCCGGGTCGCCATCGCACGCTGCGCCCCGCCTCACATGATGGAAACGCCGACTCGCGCCCCTGCGTCGATCTCGCGCCGGTTCGAGCCCTGGCTCGTGGCCGCGGCGATGGCGCTCGTCGTGGGGTTTTATGCGTGGACGATTCGATCGGCCGGCGGCTTCAACGTGCCGGGCGACGCGGATTACTACAACCTCCTCGTGCGGGGTTACCGCCACGGACACCTCTACCTCGATCACGCGCCCGCGCCCGAAATGCTGACGCTCGCCGATCCCTACGACCCGGCGCAGAACGGGGCTTACCGGCTGCCGGACGCGACTTATTTTCGCGGACACTATTATCTCTATTTCGGCGCCGTGCCCGCGGTGCTGCTGATGTGGCCCGCCTCGGCGATCGTAGGATGGGACATGCCGACGAGCACGGCGGTGTTTTGTTTCTGCGTGATCGGTTTTGCGGCCGCGAGCGTGCTCTTTCCAGCACATTGGGATCCTAAGCTTAGAATTCCACGTGGACAAGTTGTCGCG